>JAABUK010000119.1_pt1 | contig 186014 bp, 204 predicted proteins | sample 5559141 | NCBI WGS metagenome assembly JAABUK01 (sample SAMN10711869, study PRJNA513367) | rock metagenome | isolation source: Antarctica rocks | place: Antarctica: Victoria Land, Pudding Butte nord | collected 2016-01-03 | reverse complement strand
GCAAAAGTCGAAAAAAGAGCTCGGCGAATCAAGCGAACAGACCAAAAACGGCCGAAGACGGGGCTAAGGCCTTCGCAAACCTTGATCTGACGACGGTTTCGTCGCGAAATTCCGCAACCTGTTAAGCATTGTGCGCGTTTGGAGGATCGTATTCCGCGACTGGTGTATGAACGGAGCCGCCTCTTAGTCCGCGAGGCCACCGGCAGCGACAGCGATGCTGTGGCAGTCGCAGAACACCGTAAAAGCTGCCCGGACGTACGCGGAGGAACGCTCGGTCACCGGCGCGTGCTCGGGGTCTCGGCCGGGCGAGCTCGGCGAGGACCGCTCCGCTCCATCGCAGATCGTTGCTCATTGCGCCGCGGTCCGCGAGATGCTCGATCGAGAGCGGTCTCGTCACTCGATACAAAAGCATCTGAGCGATCTCCCAACTCAAATTGAAGTCCCGACGCCGTGGCGAAGATGCCAATCACTTCACGTACGCCACGGTCCGCCTCCCGCACCGGACATGACCTCACGAAAATGTCGCTGCATCCGGCTCCGTTCGCGACATGAAACTCACTTAATGGACGACCCGCGTAATGTGTGCCGCACCGTGTTCGCCTGGTGCGTCGACTGTCACGTCGAAGGACCACGTTGTCGCATAGCCGAGTCTCGTTGTCGCGGTATATTTTCCGTTTCCACGGTCCCGCGCTACGAGATCGACTCCCTTCATCGACATCGTGGGCATGCCCGTCGCGATCCGGACCTTCGCGCCGGTCACCGGAGCACCCGCAGCGTTCTTTACGACGACGACGAGGGTATCGTCGCCGTTGCTCGTTGGCGGATCGGGCATGAAGGCGGTTGTCACTTTCAGTTCGCTCATTTTCGTCTGCGCTGCCGCGGATACGTCGGCCTTCGCCAAGGCGAAGGCGGATACAAAGAGCACCGCAACGAGGGCGTATGACGATTTGAGCATGGAGGTCCCTTTCAGATTTGTGGATCGCCGGCTGCGCGGCGTAGGCTTGCGACGGCAACGTCGAGGCGAGCGATCGCGTGCGCTTCTCCCTCGCGTGCCGAGGCCGCGACGGAAAGCGCGTCGAGAATTTCGAGATCAATCGCTTTACCGGCACGCTCGCGTACTTGCGCCACGCGCAACTGCTCGCTCGCATTGCGGAGCGTCGCACTGGCACTCACGATGCCGATGCGCGCCGCTGCGAGCTCTCGCCACGCGTCGGCGACGTCACGTTCGGCATACGATCGCGACCGTTCTTCGGCGACGCGCGCCTGCACAACCCGAGCCGAGGCGTAGGCGATATCCGCATGCCGCGAACCACCGTCGACGACCGGGACGCTCGCGTTGAACGAGATCAGGCCGCCGCCCCGGCCGACGCGTGGCGCGGATGTACCGTTGTACGACTCCGCGTTGAATGCGAAGACCGGCGAGTATTGCGCGCGAGCGGAGACGACGCTCTGTTCCGCTGCGAGACGACGGGCATGCGCGGCTACGATATCGGATCGTTGCAGAAGTGCGCGTTGGAGGAATGCATCACGGTCGCTCGTCACGTCGATCGGCAGCAACGGGGTTACAAGCGAAAGGGGAGTATCGACGGGGAGCGCGAGGAGCGCACTCAGATCGCTCAGCGCCTCGTCTCGCTCGGCGGCAGCGTCTTCCGTCGCTTGCTCGGCGAGCGCGAGCTGGGCGCGATCCCGCGCACCGATGTAGCGCGGCACCCTGCCGGCCGCGATCTGCTCGTCCGTACGCCGCACGTGGTCGCGTTGATCGTTGACAGCGACGCGACGCGCCTCGAGGACGGCCTGCGCGAGCTGTGCGCGGCGATAGGCGCGAACCGCGGCGAGCGCCGCATCGTCGCGCACGTTACCGGCGTCGCCTGTCGTTCCGGCACCGAACGCGGACAGTGCGGCCGCGCGAGCGGCCGCTGCCGCCGCAGGCACGACGATCGGAACCGACGCCTTCGCCGAGACGTACAGTTGCTTCGAGACGGGAAAGCCGAGCTGGGGCTGATTCCAATCGATCGCGGTGCCGGCGATTCCAATCGAGGGACGCGTCGGCGCAGCTTTCAACCGCGCATCCGCATCCGCTTCGGCGGCGGTGGCGAGCGCGGTCCGATAGTCGAAGCCATCGGTCGTGGCGCGCTCGACGGCATCGGCGAGGGTAAGCGGCATGGGTGCAGCTCCCAGGAGTGCGAGCAGAGCACCGACGGCAAACACGTTTTTCACGTTGCGTGCGTTTTTGTCCGACTGGCGCGCCGGCGCATGCGCTGGTCGCGGATGAATGCGCCCAGATCGTAAAACGTATCGTGAAGCACCGGGACGACGAAGAGCGTCAGCACGGTCGACACCGTCAGCCCGCCGATGATGACGGTTGCGAGCGGTGCGTATGCGTCGATGCCGGTTTTCGGGAAGAAGGCGACCGGAACGAGCACGACGAGGCTCACGATCGTCGTCATGAGGATCGGTCGCAGACGCACCGGCCCTGCCACGAGAATCGCCGCGCGCACGCCGAGACCGCGTTTGCGTTCGGCGATGATGAGATCGAGCAAGAGGATCGCGTTGCTGACCGCCATGCCGTTGGCGACGACGATGCCAAGGATTGAAACGGTCGAAAAGTTCTGATGCGCGAGCATGAGCGCTACGACGACGCCTAGGACTTGCAGCGGGATCGCCAAGAGCATGACGAGCGGCTGCACGACCGACTTAAATTGGATGACGAGGAGTAGAAAGATAAAGAACGCGGCGATCTTCATTGCGTCGAGCAATCGCGAAAAGCTCTGCATCATCTCGGTCATGTCGCCGCGCATCTCGATGCCGTAGCCCGTCGGAAATGGAATTTGCGCGAGCGAGTTCATGACCGTTTGCATGTCGAGCGCCATCTCGCCGCTCGCCGCGCCTTTGCGATAGTAGCCGAGGATCGAGACGCTACGCCGAAGTCCCTCGTGTTCGATCATCGTCGGACCCGTCGCATCGACGATCGATGCGACCGACGAAAGCGATACGACTTGGCCATTCTTTCCAACGATCTGCACGCGATCGAGGTCCTTCGTCGTCGCCCGATCCGCCCCGGCATAGCGCACGAGGATCTGATCGTGGCGAACGTTGCTCGGATTGAAGTATTCGGTCGTCAAGCCGCCGTGCGTCGCGTAGTACGCCTGCTGCTGCACGTCCGCGGGCGAGAGTCCGAGTTGTGCCGCGCGGGCGCGGTCGATGTCGATGCGCTGCTCCGGTTGTGAATACGACGACGACGTCGCAACGTCGGTCATGCCCGGCACGTGGCGCGCGACGTCCGCGACCTGCCGGGCGATACGATGCAGCGTCTTGAGATCCGGACCGTAGACGAGGAGTTCGACCGGTGCACCGCTTGTCGCCATGACGTCCGCGCCCATTTCCTTGAGCGCGAGCCGCCGAATGCCGGGGATGTGCGCGCGCGCCTCGCGATCGATCGCGTCCATGACCTGCCAGATCGTGCGGCGGCGATCTTCCTTCGGCGAGAACGTGATCACATACGATGCGTCGTTCACGCCGTTCATCGCGCTGCCGTCGATATAACCGTTCGCCGACGCTTCACCGATCTGCGATGAGAGCCGCTGAAGTTCCGGCTGTGCGAGCGCGATACGCTCGAACGCCTTCGCCTTGGCATTGGTCGCCGAGAATGACGTCCCGGAATCGAACTCGAGCTGTGCGAAGCCCTGTCCCGTATCAGCGAGCGGCATCATCTCACTGCCGATGAGCGGCAAGAACGCGACGGCGACGTAGATCGCGATGGCGGATCCACCGAGAACGACCCAGCGGTGATCGAGTGCCCAGCCAAGCGCGGCCCGATAGCGTGCGTCGAGCGCCTGGAGCGCGCGGCGGGCCGGCGTCAATCCGCGACGGACGCGTGCGTCGAAATCGGCGCGCCAGCCCGTCGCGCCCGCATGCGGTGCGAAGAGCGCGGCGGCCAGCAGCGGCGTGAGGGTAACCGAGACGAGCAGGGACGCGACGAGAGCGAAGACGATCGGCCAGACGAGGCCGACGAACATGATCTGCGTGATCCCACCACTCGTCACCAGCGGAACGACGGCGAGCACCATGACCCCCGTCGCGGCCGCGATCGGTAGGATCACGTCGAGCGTGCCCTGGATCGCGGCGTGCACCGGCGTGTCGCCCTGCTCGATGCGGTGATGGACCGAGTGGATGACGACGATCGAGTCGTCGACGAGCCGACCGATCGCAAGGAGGAGACCGACGAGGGTCGAGGAGTTGATCGAGAACCCCATCGGCACGAAAAGCAAGACGGCGAGTCCGAGGCACGTCGGGATCGACGTCATGACGATGATCGTCGCGGAGACATCTTCGAGGAAGATCAGCAGCACGAGGCCCGCGAGTACGACGCTCACGATGAGCTCTTCGATCATGTTGTTCGTGAGCTGGCCGACGAAGCGTGCGTTGTCGTATGCGCGCGTGGCGTGAATGCCGGGATGGTCGCGCTCGATCTCGGCGAGCTTCGCATCGACGGCGGCGATGACGCGCGGTGAAGACGCCTCCGGGTTCTCGACGATCGAGACCTCGACGCCGTTCGTGCCGTTTAGGCGATACGTCGAGCGCCGCTCGGCTGCGCCGTCGACGACGCGGCCGACGTCGCCGATCGTCACGACGCGATCGCCGTCGGTTTTGAGCGGATAGCCTGCGATGTCGTTCGCGGTGCGAACGCGTTCGTCGCCGCGCACGATGCTCTCGCGGGAGCCGCCCGTCAACGTACCGGCGGATCGGCTTAGGTTCTGCCGATCGAGCGTATCGCGAATATCGAGCAACGACATGCCGCGGGATGCGAGGGCCGAGCGATCGGCGATCACCTGCAACTGCCGCTGCAGGCCGCCGAAGGGAACGACCTGCTGCACGTCCGGGACGGTCTTCAACGAACGAACAACATCGTTTTCGACGAACTCGCGCAGTCGTACGGGGTCCCAGCCATCGCCCGTGACGTTGACTTGCAACACGGGCGTGTTGAGCGGATCGACCGGCAGGACGTAGGACGGTTTGAGGTTCGCGCGGTCGTAGGGCAGATCGGCTTCGGCTTGCTTCGCGAGTTGCTGCACGTCGACGAGCGCGCGCCGCATATCGGTGCCGTAGGGGAATTGCAGCGTCACGATCGAGAGATCGCGCTGCGAGATCGAGCGCACGAACCGGACGCTCTTAAGGTCCGTCATCCGCTCTTCGATCGGCTTCGAGAAGTACGTCTCGACCTCTTCGGGGGCGAGGCCGGGCGCCATCGTCACGACCGCGATGAGCGGTGATTCGACGTACGGCATCATCCGGATCGGCAAGACGTAGAGCGCCGCGCCGATCGCCGCGAGCACGATCGCGGCGTAGACGGCGACCACGGCGAATGGATTGGCGATCGCCCACGCGGGCACGCCGAAGCGCTTCACGAGGCTTCCGAGACGCGAACGCCGGGCTCGAGGTCGGTCGTGCCGTCGACGACGACCCGATCGCCGCGGTGCAGGTCGCCCATGACATGGGCGGTATGCCCGTCATCGCTCACGACGCGCACGGGAACGCGCTCGACGCTCCCGTCGTTCACCCGCCACACCGCCGAGTGCTCGGTTCCCGTCACGACCGCCGCCGACGGCACGACGAGCGACGAGCCGGCATGGGCGTTGCGCGTCGCGGCGAGCGTCACGCGAACGTATCCGCCGGGCTGCGCCCGGCGCCCCGGGTTATCGACGACCGCCTCGACGGCGACCGTACGCGTCGTCGGATCGGCGACCGGGGCGATCGACGAGACGCGGCCACGCAGCACAACGCCGGCCGCCGTCCGTGCGGTGAGCGGCGTTCCGATGGCGATCCCCGCGAGGTCGCCGTCGGCGACATCCGCTTGCAACCGCAAGCGGTCGATCACGGCGACCCGCGCGATGACGGTCCCCGCTTGAACGTACGTGCCGGGATCGACCAGGCGCTTGAGGACGATGCCGTCCATCGGTGCGACGACCGTCGCGTATCCGGCGAGAACCGTGTCGACGCGTGCGCTCTGCGCCGCTTTCTCGGCATCGGCTCGCATCGAGCCTGCGGTCGCACGCGCGATCGCCTGGGTCGCCGATGCTTCTCGAATCTTCGCGTCTGCCGCGACGACGTTCTCCCGAGCCGCATGGAGGCTATGAATCGCCATCGTGGCATCGGCGTCGGCCGCCGCGGCTTGCGATCGTTCGTCTTGGAACTCTTGCCGCGAGACGGCACCCTCGGTCAAGAGCGTACGCTCGCGAGCCAACTCCGCGACCCAGTACCGGCGGCGCTCTGCTTTCGCCGCCACGTTCGCGGCCGCACCCTCGGCGTCGAGCTGCGCTGCCGACGCCGCCGCGCGTGAAGCGACCACGTTGGCCGGCGCGCGTGAAGCCGCGTCGACGGCCGCAGCGTCGGCGGCGCCCGCTTGCGCTTCGGCACCCGCATTGGCGGCCGCAGCGCGTGCCGCGATCTCCGGCTCGTCGAGATGCGCCAGCACCTGGCCCGACGTCACGCGGTCGCCCGCGTATGATGAAAAGTCGACGAGGACGCCGGGGCTACGCGCGACGATGTCTTGCAAGAGATACGGTGCGAGCGTCCCCGGCGCGTAGACGCTCGCGTCCAGCGAGCCGGAGGCCTCGATGGCAGCGGTGCGAACGGCAATCGCCGCCGTGCCCTTGACGTCGGTCATGGCGTTCATGTCCATGCCGTTCATCGATCCCGGTTGCGCATCGACGTGAAGCTGCAGCGCGGCCACGGCGATCACGACGACGCCTGCGATCCCGAGCACGACGAAAGCCCATGGCGACCGGACGCGTCGCGATAGCACGGCACCGATGATGACGATCGCGAGTAAGATGAGCGCGGCCGTGCGCCATGGTCCGACGTCCCCGCCGCTACCGCTCGAGCCCATCGCCATACCGGCCATCGACCCTGCGGACCCGCCGCCGTTCGTCGCTCCGCCAGAAGGCTCGCTCGTATTCATCGACGACGTCGCGCTACCGGCTGCCGACGGAGCCGCGACAGGGACGCTGAACGAGGCCGTGCCGTTGACGCCGCCTTTCGCGCGGATCGAGACGCCCCACGCATCCGCCATGCCGAACGAAAGATCGAACGTGTAGTGCCCCGGTCGGGTTCGGTGTGCGATCCCGCCAGCGCCAGCCATGTGCATCGACGTCATTTCGGTGCCATACGACACCGTCGTCGTCGCGAGATCGGCGGCCGACGCACCCGTGATTTCGAGCGTCGCGTGCGCGGTGCCGATGACCGGCGGATCGGGGTCTAGCGTGAGCGTCGCCGATGCGGCGCCGAGCGGCTGCGTGATCGGTGCGGCTCCTGCGACGACTGACATCGCTACGACGCTTAGCAGCAAGGCCAAAAAAAAGAGACTTTTCATATCACGATCCGGCAGGTGGGGAGGGCGATCGCGGCCATAGCGAGCGCGGCTAGGAGCGCGAGCTGAGCAACCACGAGATATTTCAAGAACGATGGAAAGGCAGCGTCGCTCGCCATCGCCCCGTTGAGGAGCCAGGAAAGCCGCGCTTTGACGCACGCATCCGCAAGTGCCGCGACGACACGATTGCGACGGGGCGAAACGACGTTCAGAATCGCCGAAGCAAGATCGAGGGGGTCTGTGGTTTCGATCGCCGCATGGTCGGCGGCGAATTCGCGCGCATCGCGATGCAGTTCGGTCAGCGGATCGACGTTAAGTGGTATGAGGCCGGTGCAAAATAATAGTGCGGACATGATCATTTGATCGCCATGCCGAGCGTGTGCGCGTTCGTGGGCTAAAGCCGCGCAAAGCTCCATATCGCTTAGGCGCGCGAGTGCACCACTCGAAACGTAGATGCTCGGTCGCAGCGAGCCCGCGACGAATATTAGCGGTTCGTCGGCAACGATTTCACGGACCGGTAATGAGTAGCCGACACGCGTGAGGGCGGCGAGGCGCGGTGCGGCAGGCACGGCAGCCGTGGTGAGGCCATCGACCTCGACAATACGTTTCCGCGCGTGGACGATCGCTCGCACGAAAGCGAGTGCGAGAAACAACGTGATGACCGCGATGACGACACGACCGCCCGGCATTTCCAGACATCCGGCCCGAATTGCCCGAGCGATAACGACGACGCTCGCAACGGTGAACGATGCTCCCGGCGCGATTGCAAGCAATCCTGAGAAGACGGCGCGACTGCGATCGTTGCCGATCTTGCGGAGCGACGGCAGCGACGCTCGCGAGAGCGTCCAAATGACGATCGGCACGATGGCGAGTGCGAGAAAGGCGAGAAGCAACGTGCCCGATTCGACGCACGCCGCAATGACTGCTTGGAGCGTCGTCACTCGCGAACGGCCATCCGCTGAGCGAGGAGCGCTTCGAACTCGGCAACCGCGTCGTCGTCGATGAGCGCGTCGGCGATGTGGGCGAGCAACGGGCTGCGGTTCGCGCGATAGAGCGGCGACAAAATATCACGCATGACCTGACTCTCGAACTCGGCGCGCGACGACGTTGCGCGGTACGTCTTTGCCTTCCCGGCGTCGTGTTTGTTGGCGGCTTTCTTGCGCACCAGATTTGCAAGTACTGCTTTGACCGCCGAGTACGATGGAGCGGTCGTGCCCAACCCCGCGAGGACGTCGCCAACGGTACACGGTGCCGCCTGTAACCAAAGAACGTCCATGACGCGCTGCTCGAGCGAACCGAGTGGTGACGGCCCGGCGGGGCCGACGTGGAGTAAGCGGGACATAGGTGCTATGAACGATAGCATAGCTGGCGCTCCTGGGTCAATGTGGCGCGCTAGCGAGTCGGTCGACATTCCCCGTGATCGGCGAGGAGCGCACTTACTTGATGGTCTCAAAATGCTACCTTCCGTAGCACATGATACCCGAAACGCGTGGACATTCGATGGAGATCATCGTGTCGGTCCTTCGGGCTGGCCGAGCATGTGCGAGTACATCACTCGATACATCGAGGCATGTCGGACTTTCACCGTACAGCGGATCGATCCACAGTTAGGGCGTCCCCGATGTTGTCGATGTCATTGTTGGGAGCGACGCTGACCGCCCGTAGAACCGCGGCTGGAACGTATACCACAGAGGCGAACTTGAATTTCGCGACAGCGTGGATGGTCGATATCAATGCATCAGCAAACGGGAAACCGGCAAAGCGAAACTCTCTGCGGGCGTGAAGGAGTTACAGACATCGCCATGATGCATGGACTAATGAGCGGAGGTCGCGGCCTTGGCATGATGGGCTGAATGGGGCTCGTCCCGATACCGGTCGCAGTGCTCTTCGCAGCCATCGTCTCTACTTTTCCGTTGGGCGGTTCGACGTGACGTAGAGCGGCAGATAGCGCTACAGAATACACAGAACCGCTCGACCACATTGGCTCGTTCTCGCAACCGTAGCTCAGCAGGGGATTTAAGTCGTGATTTCGATTCGCCTCGAGCGGAACCTTGGAATCCTCGAGCTCATCATCACCATATTGCCCGTATGCGCTGAAGGGATTTTGTGCCTGCGGACGGTTGTGTGCCGTCAAGAGAGTACCGTTTCCCGCGGCAACCGGCGCGGCGCTCCTGCTCGCTGCGCTGGTGATCGACCGCGCTGTGGCGAGGTTTGTGGTTTTAGCGGAACCAACGCGCTTCTACGTCCTCGTTTCGTCGCGAGCTTTGCACCTGCGACCTTTCGGCGATCGTCGGCGTGAATGAATCTGGCGTTTCGCAGCATCTGCGCATCTTATGGGCGATGCGGCTCGTCAAAGCGCGGCGCGAGGGGAATTTCGTGTACTACTCGCTTGGTGATTCTAACGTTGCCGTCATTTTAAAGACCGGACTTGCGCATCAAGGTCACGCGGACGACGATATGGGCGCCGTTTCCGCATGAGCACAGGGCATAACCACGATCCAGGGTCGGGCGGCAAACTTCAGACCGCTTTTTTCCTCTCGTTTATAATCCTGGGAGTCGAACTGGTCGGCGGGCTCGTCTCGCACTCGCTAGCTCTCCTATCCGATGCGGGACACGTCCTTACCGATCTCGTCGCTTTGGGACTCGCCTGGTTCGCAACGGTGCAAGCTCGACGGCCCTCCGACGCAAATAAGACGTATGGCTACCACCGCACCGGCATTCTCACCGCACTCCTGAACGCCCTGACGCTGATTTTCATCGTGGGAGTAATCGCTTATGAAGCGATTCGTCGTGTGAAGAACCGCCCACGATCTCGCCGACGCTCATGTTCGTGTCTGCGGCAGTCGGCATTGTAATCAATCTTTACATCGGCCTCGGTCTGCGGAGCAGCAGCGACGGGAATGTCAACGTCCGGGCAGCGATGCTCCACGTCTTTGGCGACGTCGCTGCTTCCGTAGGCGTCATCATTGCCGGCTTCGTCATTTTCCTTACACGGTGGTATTCGGCCGATGCGATAATTTCAATTTTGATCGCTGTTTTGATCGCAAAGGGTGCATGGGACCTCATGCGCGAGACGATCGACATTCTCATGGAGTCGACTCCGAAAGACCTTAACATCACGCAGCTTGTGCGCGACGTCGTACTGGTGCCCGGCGTAAGTGACGTGCATGATTTACACGTCTGGTCGATCGCTGGCGGCGTAAACGCTCTGTCCGCGCATTTGCAAATTGATGGGGATCGGCAGGTAAGCGATTGCGACTCACTACTCGAACGAATCAATCGAGTACTTGCGGAGCAATACCGCATTACGCATACGACCATTCAGTTCGAATGCGCGAATTGCGATCCGCAGCGCAGTGAATTGTATTGCACGATCGGGGGCGGCGAGGTGTTCAAGCAAGGTCACGCGCACGACCACGAGCCGACCGTCGATGGACTCGACGCGACACGGTCAACTTAATGGCTCTAACCGGTTCGCAGGTACCGCGAGCCGTACTTATTCAGCGCGCCTTTACGCTTGAGTGGATAACAGTGGTATGGATGACGGTCGAAGCCGCCGTCTCGATCGGGTCAGGGTTCATCGCCCATAGTTTAACGCTGGTTGCCTTTGGAATCGACAGCATTATCGAACTAGCATCTGCTGGTGTCCTGATGTGGCGACTGACGGTTGAGATTACGCAGGGGCGTGAATTCTCCGCGGTTGCCGAAAGACGCGCGAGCAAGATCGCCGGTGCTCTCTTATTTGCGCTCGCGCTCTATATCGTGGGCAGTACGCTGTGGAGCCTTTGGCACCGGCAAGGTGCTGAGTTTTCGGTTCCTGGATTGCTCGTCGCACTCGTCGCGATCCCGACGATGTACACCCTTTCTAGGGCGAAGATCCATGTGGCTGACGGCCTCGGGAGTGCGGCGCTTCGGGCCGATGCCGTCGAGGCGATCACGTGCGGATATCTTTCGATCGTCGTCGTCATCGGGCTGCTTGTCCAGGTGCTGTTTCACGCATGGTGGGTCGACGGAATGACGTCGCTTGCGATCGTGTACTTCCTCGTAAAGGAGGGTCGCGAGGCGTGGGAAGGCGATGGCTGTTGCGAGTAACGCCTCGTGTCGACGATGACCTGTTTCTGGCTGATTCGAGCGCTCGGCACGAAGTGCTCTGCTGCTCCCGAGATTCGTAGCGAAAAAATGGCTGGATGCCGCTCGACTTGCTACGGGCACGGCCACAATTTGCAATACAAAAAGGTCGTCCTCATTTTCGCGTGGAGGTTATCCGTATTCACGCCTCGAGTTTAAAATGAACCGTAGCTTCGTAGCGCAAGCTGAATTTGTGACATGTAACAGTCGTGCCGCCATTTAGGAGGCCGTTTTCGGGACTTGCTACGCGATGTTCGCGCCATTAGGCCGCAGTATTCGTCGAACGTCGGCGAATACTGCGCCGATGAGCGCTACTATTTCGATCGCAGCTTTTTTGCTTGCCGGAGTCGCGGAGATTGGGGCAGCTATCTTGTCTGGCTGTGGCTCCGCGAAGGACGGCCACTGTGGGTCGGAGCGCTTGGCGCGATCGTGCTCATTATATACGGAATCATTCCAACGATTCAACGCGCTTCGTTCGGTCGCGTTTATGCTGCATATGGCGGGGTCTTCGTATTGCTATCGGTTCTTTGGGGCTGGCGGTTGGATGGTATCCGGCCGGATCGACCGGACGCCGTCGGTGCTGCGATCTGCATACTCGGCGCTGCCATCATCATGTGCTGGCCGCGGGCGTAGACGTTAGGAGAACGCAATAACTAATCGAAGCGGATCTGCAAGTGCCCCTCGCGTGCTCCTTGACGGTCAGCGAAGCGCGTGAGCGGGTATAGAGGTGGCGTAAGCTGGTGCAAGATGTCCGGCTCTGCAGCTTATCAGGCGGCGGCTACTTCCGGAAGCGATTTTAAATCTCGGCGGCGTTCAGTAGACGTGTTCGTTGGGTGGGACTCATGTGCTATCCAATTATCTCGAGTAATGGCGGGTCGTCGTCGATTGACGCCGCTGCAATGTAGCTAAGGACGATTCCGCTCGATCGCTGCCCTGTCACCCGCTTGATATTCTCGATTGACACTTTCTTCTTCGCTGCGTTCGTAATAAAGCCGCGCCGCAGCGAGTGCCCCGCAAAGTCACCATGTAAGTCAGCCGATGCGGATCGGCGCCGTAGTACTCGAGCGACGTCGCCCGAGTCGAGTCTCATGATCGTGAGTTGGCCGCGGAGATCGAACGTTCGGAAGACCGGCCCCGCAGGCCCGACGATAGTAAGCCACCGGTCGAGCGCCGCCACAGCGCACAGCTCAGCCTTCGTCGACGTCGCTGGCAAGCGTGGAACAAAAAGCTCTCGGCCTGTCTTCCGCGCATCGTTCTTGGCACTCGCGATCCAGACGTAGCAGCCTGCCTTCGAAAACCGCAACTGTTCCACGTCGAGCGCCACGAGCTCACTCCGCCGAAACGCTCCGGCATACCCGAGCAGCAGCAGCGCCCGATCGCGCGTCGCAAGCTCGTCGTCCGGCATTGCCATGAGGATCGCCGGCAGCTGCTCGATGAGGAGCGGCTCCTTCTTCCGCACGGCGGTGCCGCGGGCGCGGCTGTAGCGGCGCAGTAGGCGACGCACGAGCGAGTGTTCCGTGGGCGTCTCGAGTCCGGCCGTCGCATGGCGGCTCGCAATTGCGGCGAGTCGCCGGCGCAGCGTCGGCAGCGAGAGCCCCACGGTCCCGGCTGCGAGACCGGCTGGCGAGCGGCTGCGCTTGGTCTCCAGAGCCTTCAGATACAGCGCGAGCGTTGTGGGGCGGCCGGGAGCCGTGCGAGGCCGTGGCGGCCGCAGAACGCCGCAAAGTCGGCCCAGTCGTGTGCGTAGGCGCGTTCGGTAGCCGGCGCGTGGTCCGGCGTAGCGAGGTCGTGCTCGACGGCCCGCGCGAGCTCCGCGAGGACGGCTCCACCGCCCGCGAGCGGCTCGATCGCCGCGCTCGGGTGCGGATCGTATCAGCCTCGGCGACGGCTCGATCGACAATGCGGCGATCGTCAAGAGCGTTCGCGACGCTGGATACCGTGGGCCGTACGTGTTGGAGATTTTTTCGGGCGAGTCGCTGTCCGGCTCGATCTGGCGCGCCGATCTCGACGTGGTCATCGAGAACAATGTCGCCGCATTTGCGCAAATCTCGAAAGATAGCGAAGCGGGGCGGCCTGTTCCTAACGGGAATTCATGATGTGTTCTTCTACGATGGTGCGACGGTCGGCGCCGTCCCATTCGAGACGTACGTCGGTCCCGATCCGACCGAGCATCACGAGGCTGCGAGCTCCTTTTCGATTTGTTCGAGCGAGTGGCCCTTCGTTTCGGGCACGAAGTGCTTTGCAAAGAACCACGCACCGATGCTCACGAGGCCATACGCCCAGAACGTCCACGACAGGCCGAGAACGTGCGTCAGCGTCAAGAACGTCAACGTCACGAGGAGGTTGAAACCCCAGTTCGCGAGCGATGCAATGCTCATGCCGAGCCCGCGCACCTCGAGTGGATAGATCTCGGAGATGAGCAGCCAGAAGACCGGCCCGAGGCCAATTGCGAACGCACCGACGTAGAGGATCAAGCTGGCCGCGGCAATATAGCCCGACAAGCGCCCGAGACTATGAAGGTCGAACGAGAGACCGATCAGCGCAAGACCGACGATCATTCCGGTAAGTCCCCACAGGAGAAGCGGACGCCGTCCCACGCGATCCACGAGACGCACGGCCACGACAGTCATCACGACGTTGACGATCCCGACACTGACGCTCGCCAAAATCGAATGTGCGGCCGAGCCAAACCCGGCAAGCTGGAAGATCGTCGGCGTATAGTAGATGGTCGTGTTTATACCGGTAAGCTGATCGAACGCCGCAAGCGCCAAGCCGACCAGGAGCGCGGGGCGAACGGTCGGACCGATGAGATCGCGCCAGCCGCCGCGTTTGCCCTGAGCCTGCAGACCACGATGGATCCCGGCGATCTCCGCGCGCACATCCGCGCCACCGTTGAATCGCTTCAGTGCTCGCGTGGCCTCGGCAGCGCGACCCTTTTGCAAGAGCCAACGCGGGCTCTCGGGCAAGAACAGCATACCGACGCCGAGCGCCACGGCAGGCACGACCGCCAAGCCAAACATCCAGCGCCACGCCCCCGATGCAGAGAGAGCATAGTCGACGAAGTAGGAGAGCAGGATGCCGAGCGTGAGCAGCAGTTGGTTCAGCGCGACGAGCCCTCCGCGTTTCGACGCGGGTGAGATCTCAGAGATATAGAGCGGCCCAAGATACGACGCAATGCCGATGCCTACGCCGACGACGATCCGTCCGGCGATGAGCGTCGCGATGTTCGGCGCGAAAGCCGTCACGAGGACGCCGACGAGAAACACCACGGCGGTAGCAATCATCAACGTGCGCCGACCCAAGCTGTCGGCGAGGCGCCCGCTTCCGAGCGCCCCAACGATTGCGCCTACCAAGACAACGCTCGTGACGATCTCCTCCATCGTCGCGGAGAGATGGTATTGGATCTTGAGGAAGAGAACGGCGCCCGACACGACGCCCGTGTCATAGCCAAACAACAAGCCGCTGAGCGCAGCGACGATCGTCGCAAAGTAGAGAAAACCGTTGCGCAACGTACTATGCATCATTCCGACAACTTCGAGTGCTTGGCGACGCCGAGGCCTGCAAGCTGTCTGTAGCCCACGTTCCCATGAGGAGCGACAAACGGAACATCTCGGCCCGCGACGCGGAGCGGGTGCACGATCTCCGGAGAACCCGTGGCCGGCCGACGGCATGTGCGCAATAACGTTTGGAAAATCGCCGTCGCTGGGCATCTCTCGTGATATCGACCTTTTATGGTCGGGACGGCCGTGCTGGCCTTGCGACGACTGGATGGTTCTGGGATGAAGAAAACGGTTTCGGACGACCTCTTCGACCGGATGACCGAATGGGGCGTCAAGCGGATCTTCGGCTACCCGGGCGACGGCATCAACGGACTCATGGGCGCGTTCGACCGCGCAAAGGATCGCTTCGAACTCGTGCACACGCGGCACGAGGAAATGTGCGCTTTCATGGCCACGGCGCATGCGAAGTTCACGGGCGAAGTCGGCGTGTGTATGGCGACGTCGGGCCCGGGCGCCATCCACATGCTCAACGGTCTCTACGACGCGAAAGAAGATCATGTTCCGGTCGTGGCGATCGTCGGCCAGGCCGCCGAGACCGCGATCGGCGCACATTATCAGCAGGAAGTGGATCTCAACGTCCTCTTCAAAGACGTCGCCAATCAATACGTCTGTACCGTTGGCGACCCGGCGGCGCTCCGGCATGTCGTCGACCGCGCGTTCCGCATCGCGATGTCCACTCGCTCAGTCACCGCGATCATCATCCCGAAGGACGTCCAAGAAAAGCCGGCTCTCGAAAAATATCCGCGCAAAGCCAACTACGCGCACTCTGGCGTCGGCTACCAGAAGCCGCGCACGGTACCGCACGACGTGGATCTGGCGCGCGCGGCCGAGATCCTCAATGCGGGCGAGCGCGTTGCGATGCTTGTCGGCGCGGGCGCGATGAACGCGGTCGACGATGTCATCGCGATCGCTGATAAGCTGCAGGCCGGCTGCGCGAAGGCGCTGCTTGGCAAGGCAACCATTCCTGATGACCTGCCGTGGGTGACGGGCGACATCGGCCTGCTCGGGACGCGCCCGAGTTCGGACATGATGGACGAGTGCGACACGCTCTTCATGATCGGGACGTCGTTTCCGTACGACCAGTTCTTACCGCCGGAAGGGCAGGCGAACGGCGTTCAGATCGACATCGATCCAGCCAACACGGGGCTGCGCTTCGCCATGAACGTCAACCTGACCGGCGATTCGTCCGACACGATCCGCGCGTTGCTCCCGTTGCTCAAGCAGAAGACCGACACGTCGTGGCGCAAGAAGCTCGAGAAGAACCGCGAGGAGTGGGCCGATGTCAACGCCTCCCGTGAGGAGATCAAGGGCGAGAATGGTCAAATCAATCCCGAGGTGATGTTCACCGAGCTCAACCGCCGGTTGCCCGAGAACGTCATCCTTACGGGCGATGCCGGAACGGCGACGAACTGGACCGCGCGTCACATCAAGATGCGCCGTGGTATGAAATGGTCGCTCTCGGGCAGTCTTGCGACGATGGGGCCGGCCGTACCGTACGCGATCGCGGCCAAGTTCGCGTTTCCCGATCGCGTCGCGATCGCGCTTACCGGCGACGGCGCGATGCAGATGAATGGCATCAACGAGATGATCACGATCCAGCAATATTGGAAGCAGTGGGCCGATCCGCGGCTTATCATCCTCGTCCTGAATAACCGCGACCTGAATCAAGTGACGTGGGAGATGCGCATTGAGTCGGGCGACCCGAAATTCGAGGCGTCACAGTATCTGCCGGATTTTCCCTACGCTCGCTACGCCGAGATGCTCGGCTTCGTCGGCGTGAAGGTCGAGAAGCGCGAGGATGTCGGCGCCGCCTGGGACCGCGTGCTCGGTGCCGACCGGCCGGCGCTACTCGAGGCCTGGGTCGATCCGAACATCTCGATCATCCCGCCCCACATCACGATTGACCAGATGAAGAACTTTACGTCGGCGCTCGTGAAGGGCGATCCGAACGAGTTCGGCATCATGCTCGACTCCGCCAAGAGCGTCCTCGCGGGGGCGTTCCCGACCGCAAAAGCGACGAAAGACGAAGGTTAAGTGCTCAACGTCGGGTCGAAGATGTGGGCGGTCGGTGAGGGATACATCGAAGTCGAGATCATGGTGTACTTCTCGGACCGCGAGCCGGCCGGCCCGTACGTCTACTCGTTGCCGGCGCGCCGGACACTGCACACGCGCTTCAATGACATGCATGTTCCCGAATCGATCCCGATCGGTGTCGGCTACTCGAGCACGATCGAGGCAAGCGTGCGGATCGTCGTGCAGCACACGCGGCTCGACTCGCGGCAAACCGAGAACGCCCTGATGACGACGATCGCGTATGCAAGCCCAGACGCCGGCTGATTACCGGATCGCGTCGCTCGACGTCATTGCCTACACGGTACCGACGAGCACGCCCGAGGAGTCCGACGGCACCGCAGTTTGGAGCTCGACGACGATGGTGCTCGTCGAGATCACCGTCGGGAGCATCCACGGTCTTGGCTACACCTATGCGAACACGGCGACGGCGGAGTTCATCCGAGCGTCGCTGGCGGACATCGTGGTCGGCCGCGATATCCGCCACCACGGCGCGCTCCATGCGGAACTCACCGGCTCCGTCAGGAACATGGGCCGCGACGGTATCGCCGCGATGGCGGTCTCCGCGATCGACAACGCGCTCTGGGATACGCGAGCGAAGCTCGCCGGACTGCCGCTCGCGGCGATGCTTGGCATGGTTCGCGAGCGTGTGCCGGTCTATGGAAGCGGCGGCTTCACGTCGTACACGATCGACCAGCTTCAGCACCAGCTCGCGGGCTGGATCGGTGAGGGCATCCCGCAGGTCAAGATGAAGATCGGCCGCGATGCGGGGGCCGATCTCGGCCGCGTCGCCGCCGCCCGCAAGGCGATCGGCGACGGAGCCAAGCTCTTCGTCGATGCGAACGGCGCGTACGTGCGTAAGGAAGCGCTCCGCGTCGCGGACTCTATCGGCGCGGCGTCGGGCGTCTCGTGGTTCGAAGAACCCGTGTACCACCGGGACTTCGAAGGGCTGGCGCTCGTGCGCGACCGTGCTCCCGCCATCATGGAGATTAGCGCGGGCGAGTACGGCTACGAGCCGCAGTGGTTCCGCTGGCTGATCGAGCGGGGCTGTGTCGACGTCGTCCAGGCCGATGCGACGCGCTGCGGCGGGTTCACGAACTTCCTCGCCGCGGATGCCCTCTGCGACGCCTCGTTCGTCCCGCTTTCCTCGCACTGCGCGCCGACGCTGCACGTGCACGTCGGGTGCGCCGCAAAGCGGATGCGACACATCGAATACTTCCACGACCACATTCGGATCGAGCGCATGTTCTTCGATGGCGTCCCGGCCGTCGTCGACGGGTGCATGGCGCCCGACCTCACCCGCCCCGGGATCGGGCTCGAGCTCAAGCGCGCCGACGCCGAGCCCTACCGCGTCTGAGCCCGACCAGGCTCGAAGGAACATCACATGGCCAGCTCTTCGAAGCCACCCCGCATTGTCGTCGTAACGGGAGCCTCAGCCGGCGTCGGCCGCGCTTCGGTACGTGAATTCATCAAAGAGGGCTGCACGCTCGGTCTCCTTGCGCGCGGCACGGAGGGGCTCGAGGCTGCGAAAGCCGAGGCCGAGGCTGGCGGCTGCAAGGTTCTCGCGATTGCGACCGACGTCGCGGACGCGGATGCCGTCGACGCGGCCGCGGAGCGCATCGAGCGCGAGCTCGGGCCGATCGACGTCTGGGTCAACGTCGCGTTCACGAACGTCTTCGCGCAGTTCAAGGACCTCACACCGAGCGAGTATTTACGGATCACCGAGGTCGCCTATCTCGGCTACGTTTACGGCACCATGGCCGCGATGAAGCGCATGCTTCCCCGCAACAAAGGGACGGTGCTGCAGGTCGGCTCGGCGCTCGCCTACCGCAGCATCCCGCTGCAGGCCGCCTACTGCGGTGCGAAGGCCGCGATCCGTGGCTTTACGGATTCGATCCGTTGTGAACTCGTGCATCAGAAGAGCAACGTCAAGATTACGATGGTCTTGATGCCGGCCGTGAACACGCCGCAGTTCTCATGGTGCAAATCGAAGATGCCGAAGAGTCCACAGCCCGTGCCGCCGATCTTCCAGCCCGAAGTGGCGGGCCGCGCCGTGCACTGGCTCTCGAAGCACCCACGCCGACGCGAGCTGATCTGCGGATTCCCGACGTGGGAAGCGGTGTGGGGCACGAAGCTGTTCCCAGGGTTGCTCGACGTCTACCTCGGCAAGACGGGCTACGCGTCGCAGCAGTACGACGGTCCGGTCCGTCCTGGATCGCCCGACAATTTGCGCGAGCCGCTCTCCGGCGACTTTGGGGCGCACGGCGCCTTCAATGACCGCTCGAGCGCGATCAGTCGTTTCACGTGGGTGACGGAAAACCGCGTTCCGCTACTCGCGGGGGTCGTTGGGATCGGGGCTGCCGCGGCCGTCATCGCCAAGCGAAACGCATGAGCGGAAATCACAAGAGTCGATAAGCGCCTTCGTAGCAGGTTGCCTCGCTGCAGCGGAGGCAGCCGTCAAGATCTGTATGAAAAGGGACGGATATGAGCGACTGAGTACGATGAGAGAGCTTGCGCTATCTTGCCCTCGGTCGTTGATGATTGTCGGCGCGGTAGCGAGCCAAAGGTCGAACAATGCCGGCGTCGTCTGCACTTCTCGCTCGACTCGTTGTCTGCCCGGGCTGCGACCATGATCTGATGATCCACGACGACGGACGCTGTCTCGAGCGCGGCTGCCCATGTCACATGTCTCGGTTGCAAGCGCTCGGCCGCGAAGTTGATGCATGCAGCTGGCATCGCCGGCACACTGCACGAGATCCCGTGATCATCGCAAGACCTGAAGCAACGCCCGGCGCGTCGTCGTCGCGACCACCTTGTCAGATTCTTGGGGATCGGCTTTCTTCCGAACGCACCAGTCTCGGATGGTCGCAGAGCGAATTCGCATCGATCGCCGGCGTCGAGCGCACCTCAGTACAACGGATCGAACGCGGCAAGAAGTCCAACCCCGGCTTTTCGAAAGTCGCTCGCCTTCTTCTCACGCTTCATCGGCGCCATGCAGACGACGGTGACGGCCACGTGCCACCTTCCTTCCGTCGGGATAATGAGACAGAGCGCAGTTCGCCGTTCTCGGCGCGCGATCACGGTCCACTTCTATCTGAGCGGCTTGTTCTGGGGCCACATATCCTGGCGGCTCGCCTCTCGACGAACGTATCGTGTAGTCAACTCGCGACGGCATCGGGTTTGCACGAAGACACGATACAACGTATCGAGACGGGCGCTGGAGATCCCGGCTTCTTTACCATCGCGCTCGTATTTCTTGCATTACGAGTCCCACTGGCAGCCGCACTGCCCGACTTCGCCGTGTACGACGAGTGGATACGTGATTGCAACCTAAACGTATCGAAGATGCCCTAAGAACACGTCGTGCATCAGCACTATCAGAGGCAGACGCGCTACGGATCGACGACGACGCTAGGAAGCGCGCGCAGCTGTGTATGCAAGAAACGGCACACGATAAACGGAGCAGGCGATCCCAACTGGAGCGGACGCTTGCAATCGTGGCAGTCACCCGGGCGCGCGCGTCAACGCGCTTTAGGCGGATTTGCGGAGCTGCTCTCCGAGTGCCGCGAGATGTGCTCGCTGCTCGTCACCAACCTGCGGGTACACGAGACCGAGCGACTCGAGCTTCGCAACGACGATCCCGGCAACCGCCACGCGCGTGAACCACTTGTGGTCAGCCGGAACGATATACCACGGCGCCCAGTCGGTGCTCGTGTGCTCCAGCATCTCCTCATATGCCCGTTGATAGTTGTTCCAGAATGTGCGTTCGTGTACGTCGGACGCTGAGAGCTTCCAATTTTTCTCCGGCGTATCGATCCTGGCGAGTAAGCGCTTCCGTTGTTCATCGTATGAGGGCGGCAATGCGTTGGTCGTACGCCAGAGGTAATCGTGATCGAGCTCGAGCGTTGATGGGACCTTGAAGCTGCTGACGTCGACGCCTTGCGGATTGACGCCGGTCATCGCGTGTTTGATCGCGCCATCCTTGCCCGCCGCGTCCATGCCCTGCAGAACGATGAGCAGCGCATAGTGCTCCGACGCGTAAAAGATGCTCTGCAGCTCGGCGAGTCGCTTGATATCGTGCCGAAGCTTCGCCTTCGCATGGGGTGACTGTGAAAAACACCAGTCGAACCGTTTGACCTGCAGCTCGCTGTGATCGAGAATTGCCATGTCAGGTCAACGGTATCGCGATCCGGCTCCGTTCGGTATCGTAAATTCTACGATATTGGCGCCCCGGAACGTCAGAACCGGGCCGCGTGACGTCTGCGCGTTCCCATGGAGTTCACGCTACCCGCGTCGCCTCGATCGCGATATGCTGGTGGACGTCGACGATTCCGCGGAGTACTCGGCCACCGGCCTGCGGCCGGCGATTTCGCCGCTTCCCGTTGCGCGTCGACGTCCACCCGAACTCGAGGTTCTCGTACCATGTCGACACTCGCGATGGATCTAGCTCGACCGGCCCAGCAAGGCTGCGAGCGCCGTGTGAGCCCGCGGCGGGGCGACCGACACGATCGGGTTGGCGCCGAACTGCCGATCGAGCAGCGCGAGATCGCGTGTTGAGGGCGTTCGTGCCGACGAAGCACCAATCGATGTCGGCGTTACGGCTTCTCGAGCAACGTGGCTTGATTCGACCAGTATCGATCGTTCTCGCCGCGCAGAAACTCGATCTCGCCGTCGATCAAGGCGTGTCGGCTCAGCTGACAATCGCACCGACCGGTCGTGCAACCGCCCGGCTCATGCGTTAGCGCGCCATGCTTGCAACCGGGGCACACGATTAAAAGAATGGATTGAGCGGCCCTCCGTGACCACCACTCGACTCTCGAACGACGGACTCGGTTCCCGTTCGGAGACTCGTGCCGCAACCTTCGTTGCGGGTCTCGTAACGAAACGAGAACGGATCGGTATCGCGTGATTCATTTTGGTTCTGTGCGTTTCCGGTCATACGTCGAGGCGGCGGGCTCGTGGCGCAACGCAGCGAGCGCGCGGCGGCGGCGCGCAATCGGCGGATCACGTCCTTCGACGGATCGCCTCGCGCGTGTCGTTTAAAAGATGCGGATGACGAGGACGGCCGTGTCGTCGGTCGCGCCGCCGGGCGGCAGGACGGCGTCCATGAGCGGCCGGGCGGGATGGCGCGCCGCATAGATTTCGGGCTGGCCGAGCGCGGCGTGCAGCCGTGCGATGCCCTCGTCCATATCGCGCGTCGCCTCGACGAGCCCGTCGGTATAAAACACGATCGTATCGCCTACGGCGAGCTGGCAGTGCTGCAATTCGGCGGGATGATCGCGCAGGCCGAGCAGAATGCCGGGCACGGCGACCTCCTCGATCGTACCGTCGCGGTAACGCACCGCCGGACCGGGATGGCCCGCGCTCGCGAGGCAGAGCGTCAGCGCGGTCGGATCGAAGATCGCGGCGATGGCCGTCGCGATGCCGTCGGGCGCATGCAGCCGCAGCGTTTGCTCGGCGGCGTCGAGCATGACGTTGGGATCGGCGACGATGAGCGCGGCGGACTGCATCGCCTGACGCAGCTTCGTCATGATCACCGCGGCTTTGAGACCGCTGCCGAGCACGTCGCCGACCGTGAGAGCGACGCGCCCGTCGCGCAGGACAAAGGCGTCGTACCAATCGCCGCCGATGGTCGCCTCGCTGCTGCCGGCGCGATAACTCGCATCGAAACTCATGTGCTCGAGCTGCGGCAGCTCCGTTGGGAGCGACGCCTCCTGCAGCGCCGTCGCCACGTGCCGCTCGCGGGTGTAGAGGCGCGCATTCTCGAGGGCGACGCCCGCACGGCGGCCGAGCTCCTCGGCGAAGGCGAGATCCGATCCGTCGAAGAGCCGGCCTCGCGGGCCGGCGAGCACGAGCGTGAGCGTGCCGAGGGAGACGTCGCCGTTCCTCACGGCGACGACGATGAGCGACCGGTATTCGAGCGCCGTCATGAACCGCTCGTGCACGGTACCCGAGCTCGAACGCACGATCCACGTCGGATCGGTGAGCGGTACGAACACCGAGCGCCCGGTGCGCAGCGTGGTGCGGACGTAATGCTCGCCGCGGTCGGGGTCGCTCTCGAGATGACGGCCCGCATCGCCCATGAGCGCCTCGTGGTCGGGCTCGGCGTGGGCGACGGCGACGAGGGCGGGCTTGCCATCGTCACCGACGATGTCGAAGAGGCAAGCATCCGCGATCGTCTCGACCGCGAGCCGGGCGATGTTATTGAGCGTCGTCGTATAATCGAGCGAGCTCGCGAGCACGCGATCCGTCATGACGAGCAACTCGAGCCGCGCGATCGCGATTCGCCGTGCGTTCTCCGTCGCGCACTGCTCGGTGATGTCACGCGAGATGACGAGCAGTCGCTCCGGCATACCGTCGACCCCGACGATCGGCGACATCGAGACGTCCCACGTGCTGTGGCGGCCGGCCGCCGGACGAAGTTCGGCGGTGAAGCGCACGACATCGCCGCCCACGGCGCGTTCGACCGCGTCGACGGCAACGGCGCGCTCCTGGCCGGCCCACACATCGGACCAGCGGCGGCCGATGACGTCCGTGCCGCCGCCGACCTCGAGCGCCTCGCTGCCGGCCTCGTTGATCGTGAGCAGCCGGCCCTGCAGATCGAGCGTCTTGATGCAATCGTCGCTCGCCGCGAGCAGTCGCTCGCTGAAGGCGAGCTGCTCCCGAAGCGCCGCTTCCGCGCGCCGGCGCTGATCGACGTCGATCAGCGCGACGAAGGCGTGGCTCGAGCGGCTGCCGGGCGCGGCGGCGAGCGGCGCGAGCTGCGCGAGGATCCAGCGATACGTGCCGTCGACCGTGCGGATGGGCAGCTCCAGCTCGCCCGCCGCGTCGGTCGCCACGTACCGGCCGAGCAGCCCGCGTAGCGCGTCGCGATACTCGGGTTGGACCGCGTCGAGCTCGACCGCCTCGTCGAGGCGCCCGGGCCCGATGCCGAGGTACGCGCTCCAGCGGTCCGTCCGGAGCAGCACACGGCCGGACGCGCTCACGAGCGCGGCCATGGTGGGGAGGGCGGCAATAAGCGAAAGGGCCGACGCCTCAAACGGCGCGGCTCGTGTGGTGGACTCGGACATGTCTACGATGGGCTTCGCCGTCAATCGCCGACTCCCCAGGGATCTCGCCGCAGGTAGAGTCGCACCTCACGAAAGCCGACGCGATCTAGGCACACGACGGCTTTTCGCGCGCCATGAACGGCCGCTCTTCAGACGGGGTGAGGCCGCGAAAACGGGAAAAGGCACGCGGTGATTCCGACGCCGGTTGCGCCGATTCCAGCGCTCGTGGCCGCGCGCGCCGCGTGTCGCGTGTCCGTCGCGATTCCCGCCTCCAATGAGGAGGCCGGGATCGCGGCGACGCTCGCGTCGCTGACCGCGCAACGCGACTTCGCGGGCCGGCCGCTCGACCCCGAGCTCTACGAAGTTATCGTTTACGTGAACAATACGCAGGATGCGACGGCGGACCGCGTGCGGGCGTTTGCGGCCGAGCATGCGGCGTGGGCGATCCACGCCGTCGAGGCCCCGCCGCCCGGCGGCCCGCCGCACGTCGGCCACGCCCGCGGCACCGCGATGGCGCTCGCCGCCGACCGCATGACGGCGGACGACCGCGACGGCATCGTCGCGACGACCGATGCCGACACGCGCGTCGGGCCGCGCTGGATCGCGGCGACGATGCGTGCGCTCGAGACGGTCGACGCCGTCGGCGGCCGGGTGGCGACCGAGCCGCCGACCGAGCCGGGCGGCCGCGCGGCGCTCGCGCTCGACCGCCACTTCAAGCACGCGATCGTCGCGCTCGAGTGCGCGCTCGATCCGGTGCCGTGGGATACGTGGCCGCGCCATTCCAATCATCAGGGCGCGAGCCTCGCGCTGCACGCGCGGCTGTATCGGCGCATCGGCGGCGTGCCGGCGCTCGCGGCGCTCGAGGACCTGGGACTTTATCGCGCGTTGCTGCTCGCGGACGCCCGCTTTCGCCACGACGTCGCCGTGCAGGTCGTCACGAGCGCGCGCCGCGTCAGCCGCATCTCCGGCGGCTATGCCTCGGACCTCGACGCGCTCGACGCGCACGTCCGCGGCGAGCGGCCGTTCCTTGTGCAGCATCCCACCGACATGGCCGCGGTGCTGCGCAATCGCGGCATCGTGCGCACGCTGTGGCACGCGCCGCCGGCACGGCGGGCGGCGCTCGCGCCCGGCGCCGCGCTCGCCCTCGACCGTCGGCGGGACGACGTACTCGCGGTCGTGGCGTCCGCGGCGACCGCGGGCCGCGCGCTCGCGGCCCTCGAGCTCGATCCCCGGCCCCGGTCGAGCTCGGCCCGGCTCGTGCCGATCGACGAGGCCACAACCGGGCTGCGCGCGTTCCTGGGGCGGGCGAGAGGAGTCGCAACCCGCTAAGCGGCAGGTTCGCGCGGACGCGGCACTCATCGCCGCGCCCTCTTGCCGTTTCGGATGTGACTGTGAGCGACGAGGCGACGGTATCGACGCAATCCCCGGACGACGCGTGGCACGCGCTGGCCGACGCGTTGCCGCACGCGATTTGGACGCAGGACGCGGACGGTGCCTTCGATTTCGCCAATGCCGCCTGGCGCGCGTACACGCGCATCGCGAGCGAGCGGATGACCCTCGATGACTGGGCGGCGATCATCGCGCCCGACGACTACGAGCAAACGGTCACGACCCTGCTCGCAGCGCTCGACGACGGCGCGCCGTTCGAAGCCGAGGTGCGCATCCGGCCGATGGATTCCGGCGACGACGGCTACCGCTGGCATCTGATCCGCTCGACGCCCGTCCTCGTCGACGGCCGCGTCGAGCGCTGGGTCGGCATCGCGACCGACGTGGATCTCCGGCGCCGGACGAACGACGGCTTGCAGGTACTCTCGCGCGCGAGCTCCGTGTTTCTCGAGTCGCTCGCGCTCGCGACGACGCTGCAGAGCGTCGCGACCATCGTCACGGAATCGCTCGCGGACTTCTGCCTCGTCTACGAGACGGACGAGGACGGAACGGTCCGACCCGTCGCGCAGAGTCACCGCGACCCGCACGCGCCCGTCGCGATCGAGCTCCTCGCCGAGCACCTGCGACAGCGGCCGGGATACGCGCCGCATGCCGTGCTCGGCGTCATCGCCAGTGGCCGGCCCATGCTCGTCACGCGCGTCGACGACGCGTGGATTGCGGCGAACGCCACGAGCCCCGAGCACGCGGCGTTCATGCGCGCACTGGGCCATCGCTCGCTCATCTTCGTGCCGATCGTCGCGGGCGAGCGGCGCCTCGGCGCGCTCACGCTCGTGCGGACGAGCCGCGCCGGGGAGCCGGGCAATGTGCGCCATTACGATTCCCTCGACGTCAGCTTCGCCGAGGAGCTCGGCCGTCGCGCCGGGATCGCCATCGAAAACGCGCGCCGCTTCGAGCGCGAATCGCGCATCTCGGCGGCGTTCCAGCGCGCGTCGCTGCCGACGCTACCGCCGCGCGTCGGAGCGCTCGCCATCGACGCGTTCTACCGGCCGGGGCGCGACGAGGCGACGGTCGGCGGCGACTGGTACGACGCCTACGAGCTCGCCGACGGCCGCATCGCGATCACGATCGGCGACGTGCTCGGCAAGGGGCTCGGCGCCGCCGTCACGATGGCGCGCTTGCGCTATGCCATGCAGGTGGCGAGCGACGCCGATCCCGAGCCGAACGCCATGCTCGCTGCGGCCGACCGCGCGCTGCGCCGCGAGGGTTCCGACGCCTACGCGACCGCGATCGCGGCGATCTACGACGCGCATGCGGCGACGCTGTCCTTCGCCGTCGCCGGCCATCCGGGACCCGCCTTCCGACTCTCCGACGGGTCCGTCGAGGTGTACGAACGGCCCGGCATGCTCCTCGGGCTCTGGCGCGACCGCGAAGCGCCCGATCCGCATACGATCGCGATGCCGGCCGGCGCGACGCTCGTCTTCTACACCGACGGCCTCGTCGAGATCACGCGCGACATCGACACGGGCACGGCGCTGCTCCGCGAAGCGATGACGCGGCAAGGCGTGCTCGACGGTCCGTTGCCGGCGGCGGCGCTCGTCGACGCGGTCCTGGCCGGCCGCGCGCCGCACGACGACATCGCCGTCATCGTCGCACGCCCGCTCGAGCGCCCGCGCAACGACGCGAACCTCTAGCCCGCGCTCCTGTGCCGCCCGGCGGATCATGTGGGCGGACGCTACAGCGGAACGTCGACGCCCAGGAGCAACCGCCGGTCGGCGGCGACTTCGAGGGCGTCGGGCAGCGACTTTGCGTTGCGCTGCAGGAACGCGTAGAGCACGCGCTGCGGCCGCCACATCCCGCCGCGTTCGCGTTCGGGCACGATGCGCGGATCGCCGTAAAAATACGACGTCTCGGGATCGCTGAGGTTGAGGTCGCGCGATCTGCACGCCGAGAGCACGGGCCCGATTCGCAAACGCTCGCGATAGCCGAACTTCGCATTGACGCGCACGAGGCGCGGTGAAATCCGTTCGATGCGCACGCGCTCCGAACGGTCGACGTATGGCGATTGCGTCGGCATGATCGTCATCAGCACGACGAGCTCGCTTTTCGCGCGCTCGCGGATCCAACGGTGGCGATTGATGAACGGGACGCCCGTCGCATCGCCCGTGAAGAACACCATCGTCCCGCGCGGCTGCTCGCGGACGTCCTTCTGGAGCTCGAGGAGCTCGCTCACCGGCATCTGATCGGCCATCGCCGTCTCGAGCACGACGCGCCGGCCGCGCAGCCACGTGGCGGAGATCGCGAAGAGCACCGCCGCGATCGCGAGCGGCACCCACGCGCCCTCCACGACCTTCGGCAGGCTCGACGTGACAAACGTGAGATCGACGATGAGGAAACCGGCGAGCATGGGGATCGCGACGCGCTTCGACCAGCCCCGCGCCTGCGTCACGACGACGTAGAACGTGAGCGACGTCGTGAGCATGGTGCAGGCGACGGCGAGCCCGTAGGCGGCGGCGAGCGCGTTGCTCGAGCGGAACGCGACCGTGAGGAGGATGCAGCCAATCGCGAGCGCCGCGTTTACGCCCGCGACGTACACCTCGCCCTCGCGCTCGTCGGAGGTATGGCTCACCGAGAGCCGCGGCCAGAGCCGCAGCGCGATCGCCTGCTCCGTTAGCGTGAAGGCGCCCGAGATCAGGGCCTGCGAGGCGATGACCGTCGCGAGCGTCGCGAGCACGACGAGCGGGATCACGAACGCCGCGGGCACGAGCTTGTAGAACGGATCGTCGAGGGCGGTGGGATCGCGCAGCAAGAGCGCGCCCTGGCCGAAATAATTGCAGAGCAAGGCCGGAAAGACGATCGCGTACCAGCCGGCGACGATCGGTTTTCTTCCGAAGTGGGAGAGGTCGGCGTAGAGCGCCTCGACGCCCGTGATGCAGAGGATGACCGCCCCGAACACGAGGAACCCGAAGCCGCCGTGGTGCGTGACGAACGCGAGCGCGTACGCGGGATTCATCGCCGCGAGGATTGCGGGGGCATGCACGATCTGGACGATGCCCACGACGGCGAGCGCGGCGAACCACACGCCCATGACCGGGCCGAAGAGGCCGCCGACTTTCGCGCTGCCTCGCTTCTGAATTGCGAAGAGCGCGATGAGGATCGCGACGGAGAGCGGGACGACAAGGGGCTGCGCGGCTTTCGTGACCTCGCCCACGCCCTCGATCGCCGAGATAACGGAGATCGACGGCGTGATAATGCCGTCGCCGAAGAGCATCGCGGCGCCGACCACGACGATGAACGTTAGGAGACCGGCGGGGCGCGGAACGCCGCGCTCGCGATCGGGTGTGGCGAGCGCGAGCAGGGCGAGGATGCCGCCCTCGCCATCATGGTCGATCTTCAGCAGCACGCCGACGTATTTCACGCACACGACGATCACGAGCGCCCAGAAGACGAGCGAGAGGATGCCGAGCACGTTCGCGGGCGTCGCCGCCACGTGCGCCGTCGAGAAGCAGGTCTTCAACGCGTACAGCGGGCTCGTCCCGATGTCGCCGAACACGACGCCGAGTGCGGCGATCACGAGCTTCGGTGCCAGCTTCGCCGTCTTGGTTCGAGGGGCACTTCCGACGCCCGCGCGTGCGGTCGGAGCGGCGATGGATGAAGCCGGGGAGGTCATGCGTGACTCGTTCGCGTTCCGCCGGCGGAGCCCCCGAAGGACCGGCGAACGGGCCGGCGATGACGCGACTTCCGATTCTGCGGCTCGCGAGCGTCCTTGCGAGCGCCGCACTGCTCGTCGGCACGGGCTTCACCGCCGCCACCGCCGCCGCCGCCGCGCCGAGCCCGACGTCGCATCGGAAGGCAGCCACCGCGGCGAAGCCCGGCGCCGAGGTGCACCTCGCCGACGGCCTCACGTACCGCGACCTCCGCGTCGGGCACGGCGCGCTCGCGAAGACGGGCGACGTCGTCCACGTGCATTACGTCGGGACCCTCGACAACGGCACGAAATTCGACAGCTCGCGTGATCGCGGGACGCCGTTCAGCTTCACGCTCGGCCAGGGCCAGGTCATTCCGGGCTGGGATCGCGGCGTCGTCGGGATGCGCGTCGGCGGCCTGCGGCGGCTCATCATTCCCGCCGCGCTCGGCTACGGCGACCGCGGTGCGGGCGGCGTCATTCCGCCGGGCGCCACGCTGCACTTCGACATCGAGCTCCTCGGCGTCGGCGGCTAACGCGCGACGGCGTCGGCCGACGCTTCGGATTCGGCGCGCATGCGCGTCGGGAGCGTGAGGAGATCGAGGACGCCCGCGGGATCCGCACCCGGCGGCACGATCGCGTAGCGCATCGTGCCGCCCGCCGCGCAGGCGACGGCGACGGCATCGTTCGGGCAGAGATCCAGGCACGACGACGCGACGACGCGGATCGCGCGCTTCCCGGCGCGCGCCCGCGCCGCGTCGCGGAGCTGCCTGCGCAGCGACTTTGGGTCACCTTCGCAGGCGCGGCAGACGATCAGCAGCGCTTCGCGCCCCTTGGGCGCGGCGATGGTCGCGGTCGGGTTCTTCACCCGCCCGGCTTCGCGAACGCACGAAAGCGGACCCGGTGCTCCCGGATCCGCCTCAAAACCTGCACCGCGAAGGACTCGAACCTTCAACCAATTGATTAAGAGTCAACTGCTCTACCATTGAGCTAGCGGTGCGCGGCGCGACTCGTTCGCTGCCGTTCGCGATGCGCCCTCTGGGACTCGAACCCAGAACCAGCGGATTAAAAGTCCGATGCTCTGACCAATTGAGCTAAGAGCGCGCGTCGACGAACCAGGCGATTCTTTGGGGTGATTGACGGGGCTCGAACCCGCGACCTCCGGAGTCACAGTCCAGCGCTCTAACCTACTGAGCTACAATCACCACGGTCTGCGCCCGGAGGGAATCGAACCCCCATCTTCGAGTTTAGAAGACTCGTGCCTTATCCATTAGACCACGGGCGCTTGGCTCCGTGCCGCCGGACGAACCCGACGACTCTTCGGATCACTCGAAGGTTTCCCTTGCTGGATCGAATCGGGACGACAGGATTTGAACCTGCGACTTCTTGCTCCCAAAGCAAGCGCTCTACCAAGCTGAGCTACGTCCCGCCGCCGATCGATGATACGCGATTTCGACGCGATTCGCTTGCCGCGGCCCCGAACAGGGCGCGGACGGCGCGGGCTCGGTGACTGGTCTCGTTCTTCCGCACGCCGGACATCTCCGCGAACGTGACGAGCTCGCCCTCAGGTTCGAAGATCGCATCATACGAGAACCCGCCATTCCCGCGCTCGATGGAAACGAGGCGACCCTCACACCGGCCCCATGCGGTTCGCTCGCGGCCGTCGGCCGCTACGAGGTGCAGCGCGCAGACGAACGCGGCGCGGCGCGCTGCGTCCCCCGTCGCATCGAGTTCGGCGACCAGCAGGGCACGCCGCTGCGACCAGGAGACATCGGGACCACCGTACCGCGCGGAGACCACGCCCGGGCGCCCAGCGAGCGCTTCGATCTCGAGGCCCGAGTCGTCGGCGAGCACATCGCCGACGATCCCGTCCGCGACGAGTTGCGTGTGGAGCGCGCGCGCTTTGAGCGCAGCGTTTTCAGCGTACGATCGCTCGCCTTCGGCGACGTCCGCGTACCGCTCGTACCGCCGCGTCGCGACACCGTACGCCGCGAACAGCTCGCCAAACTCGACGAGCTTCCCCGCGTTCTTCGTCGCGATGAACAACGCGGGGACGCTCGCTTCGGCCATGGCTCGCCGTTCGCGCGACGCGCCGGGCGCTCCGGCCTAACGCATTCCGGCGGGCCCGCCTCCGACGGGCTCGAGCGTCGGCGTCCGACCGAACTCCGGCATCGGATCCATGTCGATTTGGTCTCCTGGCGGCTCCGAGGGCGGTTCGGAACTGCGGGTCCTGAGCGTGAGAAGTCGGTCCAGCGGCGGACGAGGGACGGGTCGCGGCCTCCCCCAAGCGCCCCGGCGCGAGCTGATGTGGCACATTTGGGGCACGATTTCGCAGGCGCTTAAAGCGAAAAGAGCCCGCCGCACATTTCTGTAGCGACGGGCTCCATCAGGGGTTCGAAGCGGCCTTCGAAGCGTCTAGTAGGCGGCCGAAGCCGTCAGGCTAGGCCGATAGCTTCGCGACGTCAGCCGCGAGGTAAAGTTCCAACGAGAGAAGCAAGGCGGCTTCTTCGCCCCCGAGTGCGGAGACGATCTCACCACCGAACTCCTGGACAAGGTAGCCGAGCACCGGGCTCTTCTTCATCGCCGCGTCGGCCAGGAACGCTTCGATCTTGACGTTGTAAGTCGCCAAGATTGTGAGCGCGGCCGGGGCTCCCTTCGACTTGATGACAGCCAGGATCGCGGCGGCGAGCGTCGCGAGCGGGGCCTTGAAGCTGGGCGGGATCGAGAGCTGCTCGGCCGACGATGCGGCAGAGTCGTTCGTGACGAGTTCGGGGGCAGATTCGGAAATGATGGACATAGGAGCTCCTTGAATTGATGTGAGGGAGTCGTCAGCGCCAGGGGCGCGACGTGGCGGTGCGGCCGCACCGACAGGTTGGAGGGCGGCGATCCGGAGCGACTCGCCGTTCGCGGCCGCGGCCGCACCGCCAGGGGCGCGACGTGGCGGTGCGGCCGCACCGACAGGTTGGAGGGCGGCGATCCGGAGCGACTCGCCAATCGCGGCCGCGGCCGTTACGCTGAGAGCCGGCGGGGCGACCGGGGCCGGGCCGAGCTCGCGCTCGAGCCGGTGAGCGACGATCTCGTTCTGCCAGCCCGTGATGACGTCGGCCACGTGCGAGCGCTCAGCCGCGAGCGCGGCTTCGGCGTCAGCGAGGAGGCGGCGCTCGACCGCGAGGGCCGCTTGGACGCGCGCCGCGACGTCAGCCGCGACCCGGTGCTCAAGATCGGTGAGCCGTGCCTCGTTCGCGTGAATGCGGCGTCCGAAGCTTTCCGATCCCGACATGTATGCCTTGACCGTGGCTGACCGCTTCGCCTTAAACGTTGTGCTCGCGTGCGCCGCGAGGGCCCGGAACGGGACGAGGAGCGCGAGCGCGACGAGCTGCACCAGCAGGCACGCGCGCACGATCCACGACGACGGGAGGGCCGCGATGCCATAGTGGTGCAGCCCAACCGCGACCGGGTACGCGACGTGCTTCGGAGCCGTCGCGTACGCGATCTCGACCGCATAGGCGACCACAAATAGGACGATCGCGACGATGCGCAGATGTGGCCGGCTCACTTCGCGGCTTCCGCGATGGTCCCGACGGTCGGGGGCGGCTGCTCGCGAGATGCCGCGAAGGCGCGCAGCGCGGGCGCGACGACCTGCCCGATCGCGAACGGCCACCAGAATTGCTGCAGCCACGCGGCCGAGGCGTGCGGGCTCGCGAGCGCGCCGGCCGCCGTCATCGAGGCGAAGAGCGTCACCGCGATCGTGGCGAGCGTGTAGCGGCTCGAGACCCAGAATCGCTGGACGACCAGCTCGGCCCGGATCGCTGCCGACGTCTGGGCCGGGTGTGCGGTTGCGGTCGAGGGCGCGGTCTCGACGCCCGTCGCCTTCGTCTCCGCGACTGCGTCTTTGACGGACTGCTGGATGTGATCTGCCATGATTCGGACTCCTGGGCGTGGGGGATGGGCCAGGGCGTTAAAAGGCGCACGCGCGGCATGGCGTGCGAGAACGCGGTGCGGCTGCCGATGCGGCGCGGTCCGTCAGGCTGACGCGATGCGGTGCCGTCCGTCAGGCTGACGCGGAGGCGCGGCAAGCTTCGGCCTTCAGGCCGGGCAGCACGTCAAGCGTCGGTGCGGTCAGGAATCGGCGACGGCAACTCTTCGGTCGACGTCACGAGCACGAACGTGACGAACGCGCAGCTCGCGTCCTCGTTACTCTCGTTCCAGCCGTAGCACGCGATCCGGATGCCGGAGCGCGAGACGTGCTCGGCCCCGAGTGTATGGCGGCCGCAATTCGGGCACGTCGCGCGCTCAAGGTCCTCGTACGCGTCGAGCATCTTGCGCCCGATCGCTTGGAGCGGCTTCTTCGCTTTTGACATCATAGGCCGTCAAGCCGCCTTAGTCTCACGAGCAGCAAAAACGCACTTCTGGTACATCGCAATGCCTTCGCAAAACGGAATGAAGTCAAGGCGATGTTGGCCCGTCGCCTCAAGAATCTCAACGACCGCAATGCCCTGCTGCCAATCTTTGACGAATCCGAGATCGCTAGGATTGCGTGTACGTTGAATGCTCCGCGGATCAGCAATTTGCTTGAGCGAGCATAGGCAACCTATCTCGTGGTGTGTATATGATCGCTGACCGAACGGCGTCCGGACCGTAAAACTATTTTCGCGCCGATGATGCGTGTGGCCAGAAATGACGCTGGCTTGCCATGCCGTCTTATTTTGCGGATCGTGAACGACGACAAGTCCATTTTCGCCCTCGACAAGCCACGTCGAGGAGCCGGGCCACATCCCGCACGTCTCAATCTCAAGTTCAGCGTAGCGCAACAAATGGCCCATCGTTAAATCGGGCCAGTCCTGGGGCGACGTATTGGCAGGTCGTAGGCCGAAAGCGGCTCGCGCGTTTTGCTGAATGAACGTCGCGATTCTCTTTTCGTCGTGATTGCCATCAACGATCCTAAACCGCTTACGACTGGCTTCAGTCCTGGCCCCCATCGCCGACTTTAAGTCGCATAGCCAACGGTGCGCGCGATCGACAGACGCCTGCGTGGTTCGAAAGAATTGCTCGACCTGGAGATACTTCGAGAACTCACTATTGTCGAGAAGGTCGCCGACGTGCGTCAGGCCGTCTGGTTGAATGAAAGCTACCAACTGGGTAGCTAAGTCAAGGGCCGCTTCATCATGTGTAGGAATTAACTCGTATGTTTCGAGATTGCCGTCAAACTGACGGGTGCGAAGATCGCGCTGATAGCCGATTTGTGAATCGGGAAGAACTACTTCGATTCGAAGGCCCTTGAGGGCGATGACTGTCGGTGGCAAATACTGAATCGTGATCGATGGCGCCGGGGCTACAACCGGCCACTTCGGCAGATCGTCAATGCCGATCGGATCGGCTTGGAAGCTCGTCGAGTAGAGCCCCTCGGTCTCGATCCTCCCTTCCGCGTTCTTGATCGCGACGCCGTACGATTTGAGCTTGAGACCGCGTATTCGCTGGATCGTGTTTGGGTCGACGTTCGACCGTTGCAGTAGTTCGGCCACGCGGTTGATGAGTTCGGGGTCGCGTGGCTCCGCGATCGGGTGCGCCTCGACTCGCGCGAGCATCTTCCGCACGCGTGTCCGGATCGTGGATGGGGCGCAGCCGAACATTGGGGCAAGCTTCGAAGCGTCGCGCCCGTGCTGCAGGTAGAGCTCGTGGAGCTTCTCGTCCGAGATCGCCGTCCGGTACTGCGCGGACATTAGCGGGCGCTACCCGGCGTTCGGAGGCGGCATGATCGGCTCAATCTCAACTCCGTCTACGGCCGCGCCGTATTGCGTGCGCAAGAACGCGACCGCCGGCCCGACCGCGTCGCGAGCTTCCGGCTCGTTCCGGGCCACGACCGCGACGCGAATGATCGCGATGTGGGTCGGGGGCTTCACGGCCGGACGCGCGCCCTCACGGCCGTAGCGTAGAGGGCCGTGCGCTCCCGTAGCGCGTTCCCACACGCTTCCGCCATCCAGCCGGCGGGCTCGACGTCGGGCGGCAGCGGGACGAACGACATCAGGTCCCAGCGCGTCACGCCGTCACTGGGGGCTGGGCGGCTCCAAATCGCGTATGGCTCGTACCGCTGCGGCTTGCCGCCGCGCGCCGCCGCTTCCGCATGGGTGAGCGCGTTTGGCTCGCCCGCGTACGGCTCGTCGGTCGAGAGCGCCCGGACGTTGATATTGTACCGGGCCGCGAGCGCGCCCGCGCCGGCGCAGAGCCACTCAAGGCCCGCGAGCGTCACGCCATCGTGCGAGAAGTTCCGCGGGTCCGCCCCGAGCATGTCCCCGAGCGCGATCGAGACCGCGCCGCGATTCCTGGCGTAGGTCGCGGCGGAATACGACTTGTCGTCGAATGTCGCGTACGCGTTGAAGCGCGGGTCGTGCGTTTCCTCAAGCGACCACGCCTGCGAGTCGGGGTCGAAGTTGGCCTCGACGTTGTAATCTTCGAAGCACGCGCCGTAGGCTGCGGCCGTCCAGTGGAAATAGAGACGCCGAAGCGAACCGACCGCCGCGATCGGCAACGCGTCATGCAGGCGGAGCGCCGCGTCGACAATGTGGACGACGACGGGCGCGTCAGCCCGGAACGCCCCGAGCGGGTTGAAGGCGCGGAGCGGATTTTGGCCGATCTGCTGGCCGATCAAAGTGACTGTATCCGGAATCCCAAGTGGACGTGAGGCCCGCCGTCGTCGAGGTAAACGGTCGCCCCGCCGGCCGCGATGTTGGCCGGGGTGTAGCAGTCGGACGTGAGCCCGATCTGCATGAGATACGGCATCAGGCGCGCGTCACGCAAGAACGCTTGGAACCGAGCATCTCCGGCATCGAGATAATCGCCCGCCTTCTTAGACGCAAGGGGCCAGCCATCAACCGCCCAGCCGCGCGCATGGGTTCCAGCGTAGACGGGTGCTATTCCGAGGCCGTGATCGTCGTGATGATCGAAGCGTGCAGCCGTAAGTTCGAAAACATGCCCTTTTGCGACGAGCCATTGAAGCCCGGCAATCATCTGTGTCTGCGTCATCAGCGGGTTAATGAGATCGGTCCGCTGCGACGCGGCCTGGAAGACGAGCCCGCCGCCCGGCCGAACGAGCGCGATGCGCGCGCCGATACTCATGCCGCGACCGCCGAGACCGCATGCGCGAACGCAACGCGCTCGACGTCACTCGCGAACGCGCGCGCGATCATGAGCGCCCGGAGGCGGCCGAGATACGGGCCAGGCGGCATGATCGTCCTCGCGGGAAGGTGTGTGAAGGCGTCGCTCGCGGGCGTCTCGCCGAGCAGGCGCGCGTACGCGACCGAGCGCGCCACGACGCCGCTCCCGTAGCTCCACCCGCCCGCGCGTCCGAGCGAATGCGCGATATGGAGCGCGCCCGTCCGGCCCGCGTTGTAGGCCGTGAAGCCGAGCACGCGCGGGTCCCCGCTCGGGACCTTGCCGACAAGCGACGAGTCGGCGATGAACTGCGCACGCGCCCACGCGAGATTGCCCGCGATCGTGGTCGCCACGATGCCGAGTGCCCACTTCGGGTCGAATGCCTTCGCCTCGATCTCGTCGGGAGTCGCGCCCTCGAATTCTGGCATGCCTTCGAGGGTCGCGCCGTCGAGCTGGCCGATCCCGATGTCCGCGTGCGCGAACGCCTCGGCGAGCGTCTCGGGCGGCTTCGCGTCTTGGTTATTCGGATTCCAAGCTCTGGCGTCGAAATCCGCCTCGCCTCTAATAAGCGCCGCGAGATCGCACACCGAGATCCCATGCGCGTGCGCGGCATCGATCATGTCCCCCGCTTCATCGTGCGCCGTCGCGGCGTCGATCTTGTGGATGACGCCGCCGCTGCGCGTGCGCAAGAACATCGTCTGCGACAACATGATCGCGACGAGCTGTGACTGCATCACGTCGGGGCGCGCCGAAGCGGCACCGAGCGCGAGCGGGGCTGGACTCGGCGGACGCTCGAGAAACGTCGCGACGATCTTCAAGACGTCTTCGATCTCGGACAGAATCTGAGCCATGCCGACCTCGCGAATGAAGAAAGCCGCCCGAGAAGGCGGCTGATGGTTCTTGCGTTGAGCGCGCGCTATTTCGTTGGAATCGGCGACGGCGGAGGCCGGACGCTGCCGCCATCGGACGTTTCTTTGAGCGCATCGAGTAGAGCGTCCGGGCACTTCCGCGCCACTTGGGCCTTGCGCCGCATGACGCTTTGCTCAAGTATTGCGAGCGGCTTGCTATCATAGATCGTGCCGAGCCGAGCGCGAACATTTAGCGTAAGCTCTTCGACCGCTACCCTGTCGATTGCATCCTGCACGCCGATCTTCTCGTCTTGCTGAAAACGCAAGCACGTAGCGTAGATTAGCTCAGAGTCATGATTTGCTTGTGCGTCGGCGTGCTGCGCCTTATTGGCAGCATGCTGCGCATTTCCCTGAACCTTATTTACGTGCGCCGTAAGGTTGTTTAACTGAGTTTGTGTGGAAGTGCGCTGGTCGCTTCGATCCCGTGATAATAAGAGCGTTCCCACGATAAACAAGGTAAGCCCGAGTGCCAGGCCGATCGCCGCAAGTATCCATAAGAAGCCGCCACGCTTCTGCGGCGGTGGATCGACGTGTGTCAAGGTCGCATCTCCATCAAGTCGCTGAGAATTTTCGGTAAAGGAGGCATCGACCGACCGCCGAGGTCGACGCCATTGATTTTTGCCTGCCCTTCGAGCCAAACAATATAGATCATGACGTCGCGGCTCCATGCGACGAGGGCGATGAACCTCGGGCGCATCTCTTCGATTTGCGCGATTCGCAAATTCGTCGATTCCTTGTACTCATCGAAGCGACCGGTAATTGCGTCGAGGGAACCTTGGTAATCGTGCGCAAGTCTGCGCGAGGAATCTGTCTCTTTCAGCGCGCTCGTGAGGTCTGCCTCAAGCGACTTGACGAGCTGATTCGTCGCTTCGCGAGATCGCATGAAGGTACTGAACTTCGCGCGGTTGCTGATCGCGAGCACGAGGCTCACGGTGGCACTCGCGCCCGTGAGAAGTCCACCGATCGATTGGAAGTCTGGCAAGGCACGCCTCCTGGTCAATGTCGTATGTAAAATCCGGCCAGCAAAGCTCAGCGCCGACCGGAACCCCGCACGGTGAGCGGAAAAACGCAGCCGTTATCTGGGCGCTATAGTGCGATCCGTGGTACAACGAGTCCATGAATCAGATCGCCCGCCTGGTCTCGCTCGCGCGCCCGTTCGCAACCGTTGCGACACGCCTTCTCCCGGAGACGCGACTCATCTCTGTGCGCGTGCGGCTCTTACGATTCGCTGGCGCAACGATCGAGCGGTACGCCAAAGTCATTGGCTACCAAACGATGACGAATCCGGCCGACGTCTTCATCGGAGAAGCGGCTTACGTCAACGCCGAGTGTCTTTTTGTGGGCGGGGCTCGCATCGATATCAAGGCACGCGCGATGATCGGTCCGCGTTCGATTCTCGTCACGATCAACCACACGGGCGAGAACTTCAACGACCTTGAGTTTTTGCCGATCACGGTCGAATCGTATGCGTGGATCGGGGCGGGCGTGACGATCTGCCCGGGCGTGACGATCGGTCACCACGCGGCCGTTGCGGCGGGTTCGGTCGTCATGCGAGATGTAGCGCCGCATACGCGCGTCGCCGGAAATCCGGCACGAGCGTTGCCATCGTCTATGCGGCGAGACGCTCAATCCGCGATGGCGTAGCTCTTAGACGTTTCCGCACGTCTTCGGGAGCGATGCAACGGTCGTGACCTTCGTGTCATACGGCGGCCGCACGCAGAAATGAAAATTCGCCGCGACGGTATACGGCGCGATCGCGAGCTTGATGTCGAGCCCCTGCTGCTGCCCGGCGTCGTTGTTCGAGATCGACTGCACGCCGCTACCGCCGTTTGCTGGCGTAGCGAGCCAGAGAATCGGATCGTTCGTCGTCGTGTCGCTCGACTGCGAGACCGTGAAGCCCGAGCCGCCGATCATTTGAGGACTGAATCCGCCCCCGTACCCGCCCGTCGTATCGAAAATGAAACCGCCCATGTGATGGTACGTTCGCATGATCGCTTTCACGGCCGCGGACCAACTCGTCGCGGCGACTTGCGAATCCGTGACGTCGCTCCAAAACCGAATGCCGTTCGGCGGTCCGGGCGTCGTCGCGGTTTCGTATCCGTCGAAGTACGACGACGGGAACACGTAATGGCCTGTCGTTTGAATGATCGCGGTCAGAATCGCGTACGGAAGATACGTGTTGTTCGCGACCGCGTTCGCGAGATCGGCGGGGTTCATGACGAGTCCGGCTGGCATATTCGAGCTCGTCGAGCCCGAGCAGTCGTAGAACCCCAAGCCCGCGTCTTCGTCGCATTGACCGACGCCCGAGACGGTCGCGGTGTTCGTTTGACCCGCCACGTACGCCACCGGAACGGCAGTCGGTTGAAGCGGTTGCCAGAGCCACGTGTCCAGCTCGCACCGATCGCCCGCCGCGATCGTGTATTCCGGCTTGTTCGCCGGGGCCGAGGTGCCGTTCGGGTCGCACGGTTGATTGAGCGCATCGACGTGATGGTCCGACGTGGGGTTTTGTCCCGTGAACCCGCTCACGGTCCAGAGCGATGCGGTCGAGAACGAATGGCCGCATGAGTAGTTCGCGTTGTCGCACGTGAGGTTCGCGTACTTCACTTCGCCTGTCGTCGAGGTCGACGCTTTCCCGTTCGGGTTGTAGGACATCGCTTGTGCGGCGTCTTGACCGTATTGCGCCCCGCCGGGCTGCGTAGCGGTCGGGGCGTAGACGTCGCTTAGCGACGGAGCCGCGCTCGGTTGCGCTTGGATCGCGATCCACGGGGACGATGACGGGTCGGCAACCGGCCCGCCGTTGACGGGGTTGTCGCTTGCGTCGAAGAGTGGAAGGCACGCCGGGTTCCCTTGTGCGGCCGTGTAGATGTCGACGCACGTCTCGGGACGCGAGACAAACGCGAGCGCGGGGGCTGCGGTCGGCCCTGGCGTTGGCGTCGTTTGCGCGACCGCTGTCGAGGTCGGACCCGGAGCCGGCGTGACGGCCGCGACGGTTTGTCCGACGACCGAGTTCGGCTGCACGGCGTTGTAGACCGTGATGCGCGAGTACGGGAACGACGTAGCGGTCGATGCGCTATTGTAATCGACAAACCCATCCTTCCCGATTGTCGCGCCCGTGCCCGTTGTCACTGTCGCGCTGACCGTCGCGACTTGCGTCACCGGACTCAGCGTGAATAGGGTTATGGTTAGTACCGGATTTGTGTCGATGGACGTATCGACTTTTAGCGCGACCGGGGTTCCCGCCGCGATTGCGAATGTCGCACTCGTAGCCAAGGCCGTCTTGGATGGAGATTCAACGGCTATTGATAAATTTGCCGCCGTCCCAACATTATTGAGGCAAAGCTGGTAATCTGTTCCTCCCGCTGCTGGCGTTCCGTTGCTTCGCGTGTACGTGCAGTTCGAGATTGTACTCGAAGTCGTAAAGTACGAGATTGCCGTTGATGCGGATGGCTGCAACGACGTTAACAGGAAACCGGAGAACGCATTTGCAGGCGATGCGGCGACGAGCTGATTCGCTGCATTGACGGAATAGACGGGACCGTTCAAGTCGATGAGCCCAGCATTCGAGAGCTGAGCAAATCCAGGGTTCGCCGCTGCCGCAATCGGGCCACCTGACGGTGTGTAGTCGACCGCCACGGCAGGGTTCTGCGTGGGCGTCGGCGTTACGGTCGGGGCAGCCGTCGGGGTCGCGGTCGGTGCGGTCGTTGGCGCGGTCGTCGGCGCAGGTGACGCGTTGGTCGCGAAGTTCACGGTCGGGGCGAGCGTCGTGTTGCTCGGCTGCGCGACGATCGTGAACCCGACGTACGCTTCGGGCGTGCCGCCGATGTTTTCGTACGCCGCGCCGTTCGAGTTATTCGCGGTCTCGATCTGGTATACGTCCTGCGTTCCGGTGTACGTCGGCTTCGCATAGAGGTCGAGCGTGAACCCGCCCGCGCTCGACGGAACAACTCCATTGTTATTTGCCGCGTCGTTTTGCGTGAAGAAGCCTGCAACGATGGAGTTCGCGGGCCATACCGTTGTGCCGCCCTGCTCGCCACCATATGTCGAATCTTGAGAGCCAGCGCCGTGAATGGCTCCGAAGATCGCATTCGCATTGCGGAAACTCAGCATGATTGCAGAGCCCGCCGACGTCGACGCGAATGTCCACGATGTCGGGTCGCCCGCAGCGTACGTGTGCGTGAACACGGTCCCGATCGAACCGAGCGTCCCGTACGATCCGAGTGAGTTCGATGAACCGTTCGCCGTGAGTAACGGCGACCAGCCAGTCGGCGGAGTCACGGTACCCGAGGTTTGGTACACGGACGACGACACATCGACGGCGAGCTGGTCTCCGGCTTGCACGCCAGATGGAGCCGCGACCACAATACCGGTTGAGGTCGAGACCGCCGTCGAGGTATGGCCGACGAGCGAGAGTGCCGCGCTTGCGGTCGGGCCCGGCTGCGGGGTCGGCATGACGGGAGGCGCGGGCGTGGATGATGGCGCAGGCGACGGCTGCGTCGATGGCGCGGAAACGACCGAACCGCTCGCGGCCTGGATGTAGTACGCCTGTCCGATAACATTTACGGAGCCAAATGGCAACGTGATCGCGAACGCGGGGCACGTCGCGGTCTCGCCCGCCGTCGTGGTCGTGTTGCGGACGAGTTCGTACGCTTCCGCGTATGGCGCGCCGCTCGATACTTCGCTCCATCCCGCAGGCGCGCTCGACTGCAAGGTCTGGTATATTGTCCCCTGGCTGGCGTAGGCGTTGCAGACGACCGCATCACCAGCGCGCGCGGCTGCGGGAAGCGCAGGGAACGTGACTGGCGTCGCGGTCAATGTGGTGGAGGCGGTCGTGCCGCTCGCTGCCCACGTATCGCCGACGATCGGCGTAATGGTATCGACGCCACGCCACACGGTCAGAAGGGAACTGACCGTATTCGACGACGACGAGACCGCGACGCCAAAAGCCGTTGATGGGCTCGCGCCTGCGAACTCGTACGCGAGAGCGCCCGATGCTGACCCAGAGGAATGCGAGCTGCTCGCCGCATCCTGAACCGTCATGCCCGCGATGGATTGCGAGACGATGTTCCCGTTCGAGATGTAATTGTCGAACGCGGCAGTGACGAAATCGCCTTGGCTGAGCACGTACGGCAAGTAGGCGCTATAATTGGCGACGGTTCCGGTCGGGCTTGAGTTGTTCGCAACCGCGGCCTGGACCGCGGGCGCGCTCGTGACGTTCGGCGTGAAGATCGGCTGCGGGGTCGGGCCGAGCGTCGGGACGACTGCCGGTTGCGCCACCGCTGCCGGGTTCGGGCCCGCGACCATGACTTCGGTCACCGTGTCGTTGATCGGCATGGTGATCGCCGAGCCGCTGATCGCCGGAGTTGAGGCGACGCCGATTCCTTGCGCGTTCGGCTGATAGTAGATCGAGCCGGACGGCGGCGTGAGCCCCTGGCCGAGCGTCAGCGTCAGGTTGACGGTCGCGTTGTCGACCGTATCGCCGCCGCACGCCCAGCCCTGCGTTGCGCGATGCGCAATCAGCCAGAACGAGCCGTCCGATTTCTCGACGAGCTTCCAGATCGTCTTCGCGTCCGCACCCGTCACCGTGAGCGGGAACGACGACGTTGCGAAGTTGAGCGCGTTCGCGCCCGTGTCTTGCAGCACGCCCTGGAACGTCCCAACGCCGTAGCCGGAAGGCTTGACGTAGCCGCTATTCTCCACGAGCGAGAAGTTCGCGAACCCCGGATCGCTCGTCGTGTATTCATCGGCGTAAATGCGATGCGCGCCGCTCGCGTGCATCTCGAACATGCCGCCGATGTAGGCGACGCCACCATCGGCGAGCGACATGCGATTACCGTTGCCGTTGTTTTCCGTCGTGCCGTAATTTTCGTAGCCGAACTCGGTCACGTCAGAATAGAGATGCTGCGGGTCTTGCTGAATCGCGTCCATCGCTTGCGACGAGAACGAGCCGTAATTGCCGTAGCCCGCGTTGCCACCGTAGCCGTTATTGAGCGCATAGCGACACGTGGGGTAATCGTGGAAGTCGGCAAGATTGATGCCATACGGCTCAAGCGAGCCGACGTCCTGATATGCGGTGGCGTAATTGCCCGATCCCGAGGCGAAGCCGACGACTTCGGGGATGTTGTTATTTGCGGCAGCGTGAGAGTTCGTCGTCTGAAGCGAGCGAACGGCTTGCGGCCACGTGCCCGAGATTGAGCCATTTGCGTCGGGCTCGTTGTAATTCTGGATCGCGTTCTGACATCCGGCTGGGAGCGGGTTGCTTGCGTCGGGCGTGCCGCTAATGAAGTGGCCGTCCGCAGCGCAGAATGGAGTCACGTAATTTGCGATATTGGATGCGCCAAACGCGCCGTCGCGAACTTGGCGGATGCCGAGGGTATTCAGACCCGCGATTAGCGCAGCGGCATTGCTGTACTGCCCATAGATCGCGTGCGTGTTAACGCCCATCGCGCCGGTCCATTCGCGGGCACGCGACGGCTGGACACAGTTCGCCGTGCAAGCGATTGTCGAGACCGGAGTCCCGACCGGAGCCGGGGTCGGGTACGGGACAACCGTGTTGACGGGGATCGGGGTGACAACGGGCTGCGGGCTATCGGCGACACCCGAGGGGGGCGGCGGCTGGACCGCGGCGGACCAGCAGACCCATTTCGTGGTCGAGTTCGTCAGCAGCGGGATCGAGAGCCCCGGCACCGCTTGATTAGCGGTCGTGGTGTCGGTCGCGTAATGGAACCCGTACTGCTCGGCCGAGTAGGCGCCGCTCGCGCCATCCGAGACGTAGCCAGTCGGAACGGTCGGTGACTGGTTGCCCGCGCCATTCGTGCCGCCATCGATCGCGATCCCGTAGACAATGACCGAGCCGATGCGCGGCGCCGTGACGGCGGGGCAACTGACCGTCGAGGCATTGCCGGTGTTCGACGCAATCGCGCCGACCGGGAACTGCGAGTCGGCTCCGGTGAACGAATAGATGTACCCGTCGTTCGGGCCGCCCTGAGACGCGGTGGAGTTCGTCTCGGTCGCTTCACCGGTCGAGACGTGCCAGCCGATTCCCTCGACGACGGAGAACGCGGCGTCCGTCGCGACTTGCGCGAAGTTTGTGATGAGCGACGGGCCGTAATTATAGTAGTCCGTGAACCCGACGTCCACTTGTCCGGTAACCGGAGGCGGGGTCGGGGCCCACGTGACCGTGTACGCCCCAGCGGTCGTGTATCCGCTGCTGACCTTTTGGATCGCGACGGGAGGCGGATTCGTCCCGACCGGAGCGGCCGTTGGCGTGGGCGAGGCGGGCGGCGCGGTCGGCGTGACCGTCGGAGCCTGCGTCGGTACCGGAGTAGCGGTCGGGGCGGTGGTGGGAGCAACCGTCGGGGCAGCCGTCGGGGTAGCTGTTGGCGCCGGGCTCGGCGTGGCTGGAACCGGCGTCTCAAGACCCGGCGTGAGCAGAATTGTCGCGCCCTGCGTGACGTACGATCCGCCCGTGGCCGCACTTATGGACGGCGTGAGCGTCGCACCGTTTGCGACCGCGAGCGCGTACTGATCGATGATCGAGTAAAAGTCAGTCGCGGTTTGGTTGTCGAGCGTATAGCCCGGCTTCGGGGTGAGCGTTCCGACGCTCTGCGACGTACCGATCGCGGAACCGAAGACGCTGAGCACCGCGGACCCGGCAGCGGTCGTCGTTGCCGCAGGGCCTTGGAACGGCTGGCCGGTGGAGGTCGCGAAGTTGAACGTGGCTGCGGCCGAGCCGACGCCTCGGAACGCATAGAGCGTCACGAGCCAGCGCGCGTACGAAGCCGAGTTCGTGAACGTGTACGAGTTCGGGCTCGACGAGCTGAAGACGTACTGCCAGCACTGCATCGTGCGCGTGCTCGACGCGTCTGATGCGGTACCGAGTGAAGTCCACGCGTTCGAAGGCGGGCTGACGGTATTCGAACCCGTCGTCGCGCACGCGACGCCGACGTCATTCGGCTGCACGCTGGCTGGCTTGGCGATCGTTTGCGTCGCGACCGCGACCTGACCCGCCGGGAAGGTGCCGACCGATCCAACGAGGGCGACCGGGGACGCGCCGCCGCTCGGCGTGGCCGTCGGGATCGGGGTCGCCGTCGGGACGGCCGTGGGGGCTTGGGTCGGGGCGACCGTTGGGGTCACGGTCGGGGTGACGGTAGGCGCTACCGTGGGCGCGGCCGTAGCGGTCGGCGCCACGGTCGGCACCGGGGTAGAGGGCGCCGCCGTGGCCGTAGGAGCGACCGTCGGGGCCTGGGTCGGCGTCTGCGTCGGGGCTTGCGTCGGAACGGGCGTGGCGGGGCTCTGGGTGGGGGCGACGGTCGGGGTCGCGGTCGGGACCGGGCTCGACGTCGGCGGAGCGTTCGGAGCCGGAGTCGCGTTCGAGCCGGGCGCGCCCGTCAGGACGATCAGAACCTGGACGACGCTTGAGTCGGAACTCGACGAAGACTGAAGGGCGAAGCCGCCCTGGGTCGGGGCCGAGAGCGTGACGGTCGCGTTATCGTTGATCGGCGCATCGAGGACGACCGGCTGCGAGCCGAACGGCCCGTAGCCGACGAAGCGACCGTTCGTCAACTGCACGTCGGCGGCGGAGCAGTTCGTGAGGATCGACCCGCTCTGGATCGGGATGAGCTGCGAGCCACAGGACTGTGGGGTCGGGGTAGGGGTCGGGACCGGCGTGCTCGTCGGCACCACGGTCGGCGCCACGGTCGGGGTCGGGGTCGCGGGTGTCTGAGTCGGGGCCTGCGTCGGCGTCGGCGTGCTCCCGGTCGGGACGGCTGTCGGGTTCGACGTCGGCGCGTTCGTCGGCGCGTTCGTCGGAGCCGCCGTCACGATCGGCGTCGGGCTCGCGGTCGCGGCGCTCGTCGGTGCGGGTGTCGGTGCCGAACCGCACGCCGTGCGCGCGAAACCGCGTTGCTGCTGCGGCGAGAGCGTCTGCCAGGATGCCTGCGAGATGATCGTGCCGGCCGGATAGCCCGACACGGTCCCGATCGAGACGTACTGATAGCACGGAGCGCTCTGCGCGATCGCGGGCGAGCCGCTGGAGATCGAGATCCCGCCCACGATCGCCGGCACGCCGGAAAACGTCAGGGCAAACATAGTGACCGCGGCGAGAACTCGGCGGATCGAGCGCATCTTGGACGTCCTCTCGGGAACGGAAAAACCCCGCCGGAAAGGCGAGGCATAAAGGGCGAGGCAGATGCGCGACGATCGCGCGGAGCCGGTTCGGAGGTTAGCGGTAGACCACGGGCAGCATCACGAGTCCGCCCGCTTTTGGAAGCGCCCGGCCGCCGCTATCGCGCCCCCCGATCGTGGCCTGCTTCGCGTCGAGCTGGGTCACAATGAACCGCGTGTCGTTGCTGACGTTTTGCGGCGAACCGACAATGAGCGGGACCGACGCGAACGGAAACCTCGCGCTGCCATGCATGGCGTAGCGGACGATCCATCGACAACGATATTGCGGTGGAACTTGGGCGCACGAGACAAACGCACCCGAGGCTTGCGGCGGCGACGCTCGTTCGGGCATCGTGATCCGGGCGGGTGTGTTCGCGTGCTGGGGCACGCTACAGGCGGCGAGAAGCAGCGCGAACGCAATCGGGAGCGCGCGACGGATCACGCCGCGGCCCGTTGCGCGCGAGTCAATTTAAGGACAACGCGCCAGAGCATGATCGAGGACACGATCAATCCGCCGCTCAGGATGAGCAGGAAAACGACAATCACTTCGAGCGAGTCCACTCGCTTCGTCAGAGCATCGAGGGCGGATTGGCTCGCGACCGGCGTCGTAGGGACGCCTGACCGAGCGGCCAACGCATCGAAACGCTTTTGCAAAGCTTGTTCGTGCTCGTCGACTTCATGGGCAGCGGCTGCGGCAACGACTGCCGTCGCGCCGATGTCGATGTGGTCGTGCTTCGGCCCCGAGAGTTCGCTCGCGGTATCGTCTGCAATTACGCCGAGTTGCCGATCCATGTGTGGGCGCGCTTTATATTTCCACCACGTCGGGTGAACGGTCCGAACAATCGAAAGCGGGTCGGCTCGCAATGCAGAAATGTCATCTTTGAGAACTCGCGCGGAATTGGTATCGTATCGCGTCGCAGCAATCGGTCCACCGAAGTTCGCCGCGTCCCCGCTCGGCAACGTCGTCCCATTCGAAACGAAGCCGTTCGCAAGAATCGGTCCACCGATCGTTGCACTCGTCGGACCGTACTGTGATGATCCGGTATTCATGATGTGGCCGTTCAAGCCAACATCTCCACCGAACGATGCGACGTAAGTGTTCGTCGGAAGCGACATCCCCGTTGTTACGATCGCTGCGCCCGTGACGGTGCCGATCGAAGTAAGTGGACCGGCAACGGTCGCGCTCGTTGCGCCGTAGCTTGATCCGCCCGTATAGAGCGCGTTCCCGCTGAGGCCAAGATTCCCGTTAAGGACTCCGGCATAGCCGGAGGGCAACGTCGAGCCGGTTGAGGAAAAGCCGCTTGCGAAGACCGTACCACTAACCGTCGCGCTCGTTGCGCCGTAGCTCGATCCGCCCGTATAGAGCGTGCTCCCGCTGAGGCCAAGATTTCCGTTAAGGACGCCAGCATATCCGGAGGGCAAAGTCATGCCGGTCGAGGAGAACCCACTCGCAAACACGGTCCCAGCGATCGTCGCGCTCGTTGCCCCGTAACTTGATCCGCCCGTATAGAGCGACGATCCGCCAAGGCCGACATTGCCGGCGAAGTTTGCCGCGTAGCCACTCGGCAGCGTTGTGTTCGGCGACTGAAAACTCGAACCGACGATGGGACCGGAGACCGTCGCGCTCGTTGCGCCGTAGCTTGATCCGCCGGTATAAAGCGTACTCCCACTTAGCCCAAGATTACCGTTTAAGACGCTCGCGTATCCGCTTGGCAGCGTCGACCCATTCGATGCGAACCCGGTTGCCGTAATGGTACCGTTGACGCTCGCGCTTGTTGCGCCGTAGCTCGATGATCCGGTATTGAGGGCGTAGCCATTCAATCCAACCGCGCCACCAAAGGAAGCGACGTAGCCGCTCGGAGTTGTCGATCCATTCGTCGCAAACGTATTCGCGAGAAGTGCTCCGTTTACGCTAGCTCCTGTCGCTCCGTACGACGATGAGCCCGTCGTTAACTGATAGCCGTTGAGTCCCAGGTTCCCACCGTTGATGACGAGGGAATAGCCCGAGACTGCCGTTGCGCCAGAACCGATCGCAAGGCTCGCTACGCTTGAGACGTTGCTGAGATTCGTGTTGGCGTAATCGCCGTGCTGGAGTTTGATCGAGCCGGTCGCGTCGAGAGTCGCGAACCCGTAGAACTGGTTCGCCGTCGACATCGTGACGTTGTTCGAGCCGAGCGACGTTTGGGCGTTTGAGACAAAGACGCTCGCAATCGGAACCCAACTCACATCCGCAGTCGGGGCCGTCGGAACCGCGGTGGTGGCGGTTCCGTTCTTAATCTGGCACGCCACGACGTCGTTACGGTCGCGATTCGCCGTCTGCGAAATGGTCGTACTTGGGGCTGTCTCGAAGAGCTCAGTTTGCGGGGTCGCGTCAACCGTCTGGACTTGGCACTCGATGAGATCCGAGATCGACTGGCCCGTCTGGGTCGGAGCCGTAAATGGTCCAAGCGCGATCGTCGGCGTCGAGAGCGCGCCTTGCACGAAGATTTGCGTCGGGTCGGCCGAGAGCTGAGTCGCGCCAGCCCCGTAGACGTTCGCGTCATCGGGCTGGAATTGATAGACTGATCCGCGTGTATTCGGTGCCGACGGGCCGACCTGCACAAAGAGACCGGTCGACGGCGTGACGGCAATATGAGAGAACGCGCCGTTCGTCGAGCCGAACATATCGTAGATGAGCTGGCCGAACCCGAGCCGCACGTCGCGCTGACTCTGGATGACCCATCCCGACGACAGGTTCATCCCGTAGTAATCGTTGATGCGGTTGAGGGCGCTCGCCGGAGCGGATCCGATGAGCGCCGCGAGGGCAACAAAAAAAGACGCCCGTAGCGCCGATGCGATTCTCAATGGGAATCCTCTCTTGTGCGCTACGCGCCGCGGTTGTCGGCGTAGACGGGCTGGAAGCCGCCGGCCTTGACGAGCTGCACCATGTCGTCGAGCCCGCCGTTCGGGGACCCGATCACGCGCGGCGGATTATTTCGATTCGCGTACACGAGCTCGACGCAGAACTGATTCGCGACAAGCCCGACCTGCGCGCTTCGCGTTGGATCACTTTGGATATCGAACGTCGAGATCGTCGGCACGACGTCCGGCAACGTCCCGACGTCCTGCGCACCCTGGACGTCTTGCGCCCCGAGCACATCCTGGGCGAAGTCGAGACCGCCCGAGCCACCGATCGCGGTTGGTTCAACATCTTGCTGGCCGGCAATGTCCTGCGCGCCCTGAATGTCTTGCGCCGACGCGGACGGGGCCGCGAGTGACCCCACCGACGCCAGCCACGCTTCGGTGACAAGCGCTATCGCGGCAAGCGTGCAACGTGGCGACGAAAGCAGCGCCGTAATCCGAGCGACGAAGAACGGATCAAGCTCGCCGGAGAACCGGAGAAGATACAGACCGAGATAGCGTCTCGCCCAAGCGTCAACTTGCGCTCCCGTGCATGATCCGAGGCGAATGCTCGCGAGCAGGATACGGGTTTGCAAATCGATCGACGCGAGCGCGACTCCCAGCCAGCGCGCGAGCAAGTCTACGTTCGCCGGCGCGTCTGCGAAACGAGCGTGCGGCCACTCGCGACGCTGCAACTGAGCCCAGCCGTTGTAGTCTTTCGACGGGCTCTCGAACGTGGGGCACGGGACCGTCGTAGCCGACCCATCCGCGTTTGGCGCGAACTCGATCGGGAGCGCGGGCGCGCGTCCGGGTTGACCCGAGAACGCGGCAATGTACGTCTGGCCGGGCGTTATCGGGAGCGAGCAGCCGCCCCCAACGTCAGTTGTAGCCGATGCGAGTAGCGTCGAGGCGAGGATCGGAGTACCGGCTTGCCAGACGCGCAGGACGATGCCCGGCGACAGAGCGCAGCCGTCAACGTCGGTGAACACGACTCTGACCGCCATCGCACTACTCCTGCGTCACGGAGACGCCGCTTACAATCGCGATTGTACCGTACGCGACCGAGATCGAGGCGTAGCCACCATTGAGTAGCAGATCATCGACGGCCGCGATTCCTGGAACGAGCTGGTTTCCGAGCGCGTCGCGCCCCGTAAGGGCATTGTAGGCACCCGAGATCTTGACGAAGTTCGACTGGATGTTGCCGGGCTTCTGAATTGGCGTCATCCCGACGCTATTGACGTAGGCGGTCAGGGCTGCCGTCGCGGCCGGCTGCAGGGTCGCCCACGGGACCGTGCCATCGGGTCGAATGAATGCTGTTATCTGGACCGCGAGCTGCGCGGGCGCGTATACCGCAAACTGCATCCCGCCGGAGCGAATCGTATCCACGGCTGCGGTTGCGGCTATGATCTGGGCCGAAGTTGGTGTTCCGCCAAGCGGCGCGACGAAGATGCTCTCCCACCCGAGGAGCGTCGCTCCCGTCTGGGTCAAACAGTCCCCCACGCTCACAAGAAGACCGGTCGCAGCCGCGGCGGTATAGGAGGCAAGCGCGGTACCGGTCAGCCCGCCTGCGATCTGAATCTTGAAGCGCGCCCGCACGCTGGCGTCCGATTCCGCATCGGTCCCGTTTGTGAAAGGCGCGGGGTTCGTAACAGATTGGAACGGCGGGGCGCCAGGTTGGCCGAGGCCCGAGACGATCGTCGCGACGGTGTTGGGAAGCGTGTTGCCGATCGAGCCCGCGCTCGTGCATGACACCGTCGCCATGATCTCGGTCGTGTTAGCCGGGAACACGTAACCGCTCGGACCCTCGTTGCCGTCCGACACGAGCACGTATTGCAACTGGTCGGGCGAGCGAGAGAAGACGGTTCCGAAAGGGATCGTGACCGGGACCGAGGCCGCGCTCGCGAGCGATAGCGAGACGAGTCCCGTCGCGGCATTGCCGCCAGCTCGGAAGATGCCGTACGGGGCAACGAACTGGTCGAGGTCCGCGCCCGTCGCGCTATCGACGTCCACGACACCGGCCACGTAGCCGACCTCGCTTTGAACCGCGAACGCGCCAAATGCGGCAGCATCGAAGATCGCGCCGAGTTGGGAGAGGTCGTCTGTGCTCCAGGGCGTGATCCCGTATGCCACGCAGTCGGCCTGGTACTGCTGCACCATCGCGGCAACGATCTGTTGGCGCGTAAGAAATCCTGGCAGCGGCATCGCGCCTGCTTTCTCGAATCGCCTACGAAGCGTTCATGGATAATGAAGCGTGACGACGAACCCGGTGACCGTCGTGAAGCCGACGGTAAACGCCAGCGGGTCAACGCTCGTGAACGTGACGGTCGGGGCCGGTTGCGCGACAACGTCATCCATTGTCGCGAGGCCAGCGAGTACGCGGTCACGGATCTCGCTCGCGGCGACCTGCGGATCAAGGCTGTCGACGAGTCGCTGCAACCCTCCCAGCCCTTGCGGTGGAAGCGCTCGAACTCGACAAGCGTGATCGGCTCGGCCGTGACGTCCCAGGTCGTCCCGACCGTCCAGTCTTGCTTATCGGCAAGGTCCCAACCCGAGACATATTTGTGCGACGGGTAGGCATCGCGCCACGACTCACCCTCGACGAACAGCTCGGCCCACGCGGTCACGCCCTCGTCATCGAAAATCTCTTTGAGCATCGCGTCGAGTGACGCGTCGTACGCGACCTCAAGGTCCTCGGGCGAGAAATAGTCGCCCCCGCCGTCGACGATCGCCCCGTCGATGTTCTGGGCCCGCATCTTGGCCGACATTCGCTCGACGTTCTTGCGGAGCCGATCGGCGTCGATATGCGGATTCTCGAATGACGATCCCGTCTGCGAGTAGAGGTCGGGGTCCTTGCCTTCGAGCCCTTTGAGATAGTAGAGACCGAAGTCGTTCCGGCCGTTCCCGGTCGACGTGTAATCGATCGTTCCGGCTCGGTCGACGACACGCATCCGGAGCACGTTGTCGCGCACCCGAAGGAACTTCTTCTCGAACGCGGCCTCGTCATACGACACGAAATCATAACTGTTGCCGAGGAGGTGCTCGGCATCGCGCGCGGTTGAGCGCGCCTCAAGAACCGAGCCATTCGTGAAAATGATCTTCGGAAACGGCGACATAAGGACGTCTTTGACGAGCCACTGCGCCTTGCTCGCTTCGAGCATCGACCGGGCCCTTTGCCAGACGAGCCGCGACTGGTCAGCCGTGATCGATACGTTGATCGCGTGGTAGGGTTCATGCTTCGCCCGCATAGCAGCCGCGATCGATTGATTCCAACCCTTCCGGTACGCACACTTCCAAACCGCCTTCATAGCGGCTGTGAACGTCTTGCCCCACCGATTGCCAGTCACGAGTGCGTTCTCGGTGTTGGTCGACTCCCTGAGCCAACGCTGTTGGCCGAAATGCGGGTCGACTTCGAGAACTCTGCGGGCAAACTCGACCGGGTCAGCGTGATAGGCGCGAAGGTTGCTTGCGAATGCGGATAACCGCTGGGTCGCCGTCATCATCGCTGGGCACCCCGACAACTCACTCCGGCAAATCCGCCTCAAGCGCCTCGAGCAGCCCCGCGATCCCGATGTTGATTTTAGTTGGGGCGTCCAAGCCGAGAACCTTTGCCCGCATCTCAAGAGATTTTGCGGCAGCTCCAAGAGCGCCCGTGCCCGGGATACTTTTCAGAGCCATCGATTCGATAAAATGACGCTCAACCAGAGCTAAGTGCCGAGCCTGTTCCGAACCTCGCATCTGCGCCAACCCAGCAGCGCGCAGTTCAGCCTCGGCCTTCATGTCGCTCACGACCGTAACCGCTGAGATACCCAGCTCTTGAGCTATCTCGCGATACGTCTTGTCGCCAAAGACGCTCATCTCAAATACTTGCGCTTGACGATGAATCTGAGTCATCGTCCGCTTACGCCCCTCACGCGGTGTAAAGGTCTGTTTCAGCGCCTTTTCTTTTGCCACGAGCCGCTCCTCAGTCGCCTTTCGATTCGGGATTCCGCAACTCGGTCAAATATCGCGAACTGTGCCCCAGGCGGAACGCGCCCACTCTTGGCGCTATTGCAGGACTTGCAGAGCGGCTGAAGGTTCAGCGCGAGATTGGAACCGCCCCAACACAATGGAATCCGATGGTCTTTTTCCAAGCTATCTCGGCAACCACAGTAAGCGCACCGATGCTTATATCTGAGCAGGGTCGCCAACCACTCTTGCTGGGTATGCGATCCGAAAGCGGCCTTGAAATTGCTGTACCGCAGCTTGCTATTGGTTTCGCGCCGTCCTAGGTTCATCTCTAACGCCAAGCTACTGCGATTCACAAGTCGACGAATGTCGATGTCCCGACTTAACCCGAGTAGTTCGTCGAGAAGCAACCTAGCGACAAATGCGATCTCAAGGCAGTCGTACCCGAGGGCCTCAAAATGCTCAACGGGATCATCGACGCGGTTTTCACGAACACAGACCGCCAGTTCTTGGCGCAGGTCACTCAACCAGGGCGAGAAAGAGACACTCCTCACGCGCCCGGCCAGAACTGCCACACGGCCACGATGGCCGCGATGGCGAACAACGCGAACGGGATCAGGTCGGTCAGCACTCGTCATGCTCCCGCTCCGGCTCCACGTCCGCGCTCGACGGTTCCGGCTCATCGAACTCGAGCGAGTCGATCGCGGGCAAGTCCGTGCGGGCGAGCTCGGCCACGATCATCCGGCGCGCGATCAGCTCCGTGATGGGAGACGCGAACCGGAACCGGATGACGGCCATGAACGCCACTAGGTCTCACGCGCTTCTGGCGTCGGGGTTATCAACGTGCCGCCGAACCGACGAGCGCGTAGCTCAATCACGGCTTCTCGGCACTCCTCCGGCACATCGCATACGCGGAGCCCGCGCGAGATCGTGGCAGTCGTCCACGCCTCAATCTCTGAGGCCCGGTACTGTGCCTCGGTCCGGATCTTTGGCGAGCCCAGCGTGGCGATCGGGGCGAGAAAATACCCGGGCTCCGCCATCACTACGGCAGCAGCTCGGACGCGGCGGGCTTGAGACTGAAGCGCGCCGGCAGCGTGACCGTGATGCGCTTCCGCACCTCGTCCGTCCCGCACTCCACGACCGCGAAGTTGGCATCGAAGTTGAGCAGCACGCCCAACTCGCCACCGTAGGGGCGGCAGGCCGGCGCCGCTTGTGCACGAGCGAACACGAGCGCGGCGTGACCGGGATCGACCGACGGTGGGATCATCGCTTCCCCTTTACAGTCGCCTGCAAGCCGAGGTGTAGAAGCCAGGGCCAGCCGCAGCGTGCGCACGTCGCGCCAGCGGGACCGATAACGAACTGGCACGGGGACGTGGGCCCATATAGAGCGTTCGCGAATAAAGCGCGCCATGACCGAGCCGTCGAACGTCACCACGCCCGCTCTCGAGATCGCGCGATTCCAAGCGCTCTTCCCAATCCTCGTCACCGCGCTCCGGCCCGAGCACATTACGCCGATCTATCGCGTGTAGCGTTCGCGAATAAAGCGCGCCATGCGCGACGCGCCCCAGAGCGCGCCCGCGATGAGACCGGCCCCGAACGCTTCGAAGAGCCACCACGTCGGCACCATCTAACAGCTCGCCGGAACCTTGCAAGTAGGGCAACAGCGCGCTTTGCCTCCGTAATTAGACGCCAAGTGTCCTTGCCAGGGCCAGCCGCAGCGTGCGCATGTCGCGCCAGCGGGACCGATAACGAACTGGCACGGGGACGGCCAGCGCGCTCCCGGCTCGTCCGTCACTGTGGCTCGCCCTTCCAGACAATCGGGTGATTCGCTCGCCCGCACCGGAGACACGTCTTTCCGTCCGGGCTTGGCCGCGCGAGCCGACACGGGCGGCGCAGGAACGCGAGTTCGTACTCTACGACCGTTAACGCGGGCGGCCCGAATGCTGCGGGCGAGAGAGGCGGAGGAGCGTCACCGAGGATCTCGGCGTATTCGCGCGTTCGAACGTCGGTGCGGCGAAGCGTGGCGGGCATTGGTCAGGGCACGACCAGCGCCGAAACGTCATCGGGCGCGAACTCCGCGAGCACGTCCCACGGCACGCGAGCGTAACCCCGGTCCCCCCAGGACGGCCACGCACAACGCAGGGTCGCAAACCGACGCGATCGCGAGGACGAGACGATCTTCACTTCGTGCCCGCCCGCGATGCCCTGCCTCGGTGTTGCCGTCAGCTTGCGATCCGCCGAGCATGTAAACCAGTCGCTGGGCCAAGTTTGTCCCCACACCAGAGGACCCGTCTCGGCGAGCGCGACGTGAATCTTCTCGAATCGCATGACGCTCGGGTCTTCGCCGCCGGTCACTCGCCGAAACGAGAGCAACTTGTGGTCGGCCTGCACGAGCGAGGACGGAACCGCGTTGAAGAATTCAGGAGCGGCCACATCATACGGCCAAGCTTCGAACGGCACGTGGCCGAGCGTCTCGAGCGTGCGTAGCGCGTCGGCTCCATAGAGCCCGCTGTCAGAACCGATCCATTGCTTCTGGAAGGCAAACTGAGACATCACGTACAGCGCGCGGCGACTGATACGCGCCGTGATCCCGTGATGCTTCTTTAGCGCGGCTTCGTAAACGCCAGCGACCGCGAATGAGACGCATGCCCCAAACGCTCCCTGATCTTCTTGGTCATCAGAGAACAAGTATTCGTAAGAAACTTCGTCAGGCACCTGGTGAAGCGCCGCCTTGGGCCTGAAAGCGGGCATCATCATCGGCGCGCGATCGGGGCCGACGAGACCGAGCTTATAGGCCATCAGGAATCCTCGCACACGAAGCTAAGCCGCCACGCGGCGAATCAGAACAGCGTCGTTCTGGCGATTGATCGCCTCGACGTGACGCATCACCCGTGCCGCGCACGCCTCGTCCTTGGCGCACTGAAACGCGGCCGAGAACTCGGCGAACGGCGCATCGCCAACGTCACCGCGACCGAGCCATCGGTACAGCGATTGTTCGGTCACGCCAGCCGCCGCCGCGGCTGCGCGATTCGAAGCGCCCTTCCGGACGGCATCGAGAATCAGCGCGAACAATCGCTCATCGGCTTTTCCGCGCACCCGGCCTCCAGGCAATCAAAAAAGCGGCCCCAGTAAGGGTCGCTATCGTTCGACTAAAGTTAGGGCGCATGGGGAAGGCGGTATCAGGCCCGAGTGTCCTGTGTCAATCGACGGTTTCCCGACGACATTTTCCGGAAGCCCGGCACGCATAAGATACCGTGCGGCGAATTGCTTGTCAAGCACTGGCCGTCAGGCCGCATCCCGCAACCGGATTCGCGCCCCGTCCTGCTCGTACGCGTGCGCGATTAGTTCCGCTCGCGCCGCGCCGGGCATCGCGCGCAGTAGCTCGATCACCCGCTGCTCGAGCCCATAGACCTCGAACGACCGATTCGCTTTCGCGACGCGCCCGACCGGGATTCGCGCGACCGCAGGGGGCTCGTACCTCCGGCCCTCTTGGATCGCGATCGTGGTCGCGATGATGACCCGATGCGCGAACGCGGCCAACACGATCCGCGCCACGCCTTCGCGGTTGTGGTAGAACTCCGCCTCGCCGCGCGTCAGCCCGCCAACATTGAAGCGCGTTGCCGATAGCTCGGGCGTCCCGTATCCCGCCCGTGGCTTCCGAACCTTAAAGCCCGGCTTCTCCTGCTTCGGCTCCTTCGACTTGCTCCCGCCGCCATGCCCGTGCGTGATGTCATTCTTGACGAGCTGGGCGGGTGACATTCCGAGGTACGTGCGATCGCGCTCGCTCTGGGTCGGCTCGCGGTCCGGCTCGTACGCGCCCGCGTTCTTGTACGGGACGCGCTGGAAGCCGTTCCGCGCGAGCTCGTCATACCGACGCTCCGTGTCGGCCTCGATGAACTTCGCCAGCCCGCCCGGCTCGCGGATCTCCACGACGTCCCCGTTCTCATCCACCTGCTCCGACTCAAGGTCGGCCCGCCATGACTCGTCGGTCCCGTCGATCTCGTAGTCGGTCGCGCGAGCGAACGCGGGGACGATCGGCTCGTCGGGCTCAATCGGCCGCGCGGCCGCGCACGAGCCCCCCACGAGGTCGCACGTCAGGCACGAGCCGTCGCTCGGCTGATGCGCGACGGCCGCGTGGTCGCAACGCCAGCACGCCTTCGTGAGCACCTCGGCGTCGGGGAGCGTGACTTCAGTTTTCAAATCCAGAGAATCCATCGACTAGGCCGCCTCTCGTCCTAACGCGGCCCGCATCTTCGCAAGCCCGGCAATTCGTAGCTGCGAAACGCGCTGATGCGAGAGCCGCATTTCGATTCCGAGATCCCGCACGGTACGCGATTCGCGGTAGAGCTGGTCGACGACGAACCGCTCCGGAACCGAGAGGACCGTTGACACGGCCACAATCTCGGCGCTCGCTTCGCGGTCGAGAACGTTGCGGACCGGGTCGTCCCCACTCGTTGCGTTCACGTCCGAGCATGGGTCGTCGAGCCGGACGCAATCGAAGCGCGATACCTTTTCCGCAACGGCATCGAGGTTCGGGAATTCCCGAAGTAGGGTCTCGCGCGAGACGTAGCCCCCACCGTTGAGCGCCGCTTCATGGACGCGCGCGCTCACGGCCCGCTTCGTGGCTCGGATCCGTTCCGAGAGGAAATCCTCGCTTCGCGCCCACGACATCATTGCCGACCATGCCCGCGTCATCGCGTAGGCGGGGTACGGGATGCCTCGCTCGGCGTCGAACGCGTCGTAGGCGAGCAGCGCGCCGTAGCAGCCCTCGCTCACCAGATCGTCGTATTCGACGTATGCGATCTGGAGCGAGGTTCGGCGCGCGAGAGCGCGGATCGCCGGCAAGAGCGCGAGCACGGCCGCGTCGCGGCCATTTGATGCCCGCACTATCGAGGCTTCTCCCATTATTGCGCAGCCGCAAACGTCAGAAGTCAAGGCAGCCACGTCCAGCGGACGCGGAAACGGAGCGCGGCCAGCAGAGTTCCAAGGGCAGCTCCGAGCAATAAGCTTGAAGCGGCGGCGCGCTTCATGACGCCGTTGCCGGTGGAGCGCCGGTCTTGCTGTCGTGGCGTTTCCAAAGCACTTTACCATCGAGTGCTTCGACGCGAAGAATTTCTCGATAGTTCAAAGCATTGGTTATTTCGGTGGCAACAACGCCATGCGATGCACCGCGGTAATAAACAACATGCCCACGCTGCAAAACAAACTCTCCCCCGATTTGAGGCTCGGACTTCTCCGGTACCGGAAAGATGCGTTTGTAAGCGAAAGGTCGCCCGTTTTCGACGACGATGCGGTCCACAGAAATGACCTGAACGTATTGGTTTACCTCGCAACGTTCTTTGACAACCCAAGGGCCTTTCCCAGACCCTCTCCATCCCTGCTTATAGAATACGTGGTCTCCGACTTCGAGTGGGCCTTCGTAAAACTCCAACGGCTCAGGCGGCGCAACGAGCGTCAGTAATTCGGGCAAGATCGGCCACGCTACTTCATCGCCATCGAACTGCACTATAGGCCAGGGACCTTCGATTGCAACCACTACGCCCTGAATGCGGTGGAATGAAACACGCTTCCCCGGCTTAAGACGATCGCGTGATAACGCTTGTTTAGGCATCATGGAGCCCAATGGCCAATGCGACGAAGAAACGTATCAAGCGCCATAGCCGGAGCCTCAGTATCGCCATACTTACCGGTCGTCGCAAACGCGGCAGCGTCAATCACGGCCCAGTAGCGCAGTTTTCTTGGAAGCATCCGAACGATCGTCAGCGGAAGCAACTCAAACCAGCGTTGGACTCGCCACTTCATCAAGAGCATCACGCCGCCGCCCCGTATTCCCCGACCACGACGCTGATCTCCCCGATTTGGAAGGTCCCGTCCTTACCGGCCACCGCGAGCTCGACTGCGCTCAACGCCTCGCCTATTGTGAGATGGTGCGTCGCGTTCTCTTTCGCGAGCGAGACCTGCTTGGACCCGACCCGGAACGAGACCGCGTGGCTCACGACTGCACCCGTCGCGAAACTGAAGATTCGGAAGATATTCATAAGGCGGTCTCCTCTGCCGCTATGCGGCGTGTCGGTGTTGATAGGTCGGCATCGTCGCGAGAAAAGAGCGCGTCGACGATAAGCGTGCGGTACTCAGGGAATGTCGCGGCGAGCTGCTGCCACGAAACGAGGCTAAGGCCGCGTTCCTGATTCCAGCAACGCAAGAGCGACGGGTGCGCAAGACCAGCGCGCAAAGACATCGCGCTGACCGAAAGCCCAGAGCGGTTCAAGATTTCATCGACGATGCGCGCCTGAATTTCAATCGAGTTGTCACCGAGCACTGCCGTCCGCCTCACCGAAGATTAGCCTGGAAGCCCCGTCCTTCAGGGCGGGGAGGAAAGGCGTCGTGGCTCTTGGCTCGGGCCTTGTGCCTGTGAGTCATTTCCTCTATACTAGCAGGGTGATCGTAACGGTGCAATTGCAATTGCTTCCGACCAAGGAAGACATTGTGAAGCTGGAAGCCACGATGCGGCGCTTCAACGAAGCCGCAGACTGGCTTGCGGGCGAAGCGTTTGCTATCAAATCGGCGAACAAAGTCGCGATTCAGAAGACGCACTACGCGCGGCTGCGGGCGGACTTTGGACTCTCGGCCCAAATGGCGGTACGCTGCATCGCCGAGGTGTGTTCCGCGTACAAACGCGACAAGTCGATCCGCCCGCGCTTCCGACCGTTCGCAGCCATACCGTATGACGAACGCATTGCGTCGTGGAAGAGCCTTGACCGCATCTCGCTCCTGACGCTCGAAGGACGAATCCTTGTCCCGTACGTCATGGGCATGTACCAGCGCGAGCGGTTTACCGCCGCGAAGGGCCAATGCGACCTCGTTCGACGCAAGGACGGCAAATGGTTCTTGCTCGTGACGGTGGACTTGCCCGATAAGACGCGTCTCCCGTCGACTGACTTTATAGGCGTCGATTTCGGTGTGGTCAACATCGTGACGACCAGCGACGGAAAGCAGTGTTCCGGCGACGGGATCGAGGCTTGCCGCAAGCGATTCTCTCGGCAGCGCCGGTCGTTGCAGCAAGCCGCATCCGCTAAAGTCAAGGAGGGTATCCGCCCGAAGAACATTCGGCGCAAACTCAAAGCGGTTGGATCGCACGAAGCGCGTTTCCGGCGCGACGTGAACCATTGCATCTCCAAGCAACTCGTTGCAGAAGCTAAAGACACCGCTCGCGGGATCGCAGGCGAGGACCTGACGTACATCCGTGATCGGACCCGGTTTCGCAAGCAGCAACGAGCCAAGATGTCCGGCTGGGCGTTCTTCCAGCTTCGCGCCTTCCTGACGTACAAGTCTATTCTGGCGGGCGTCGACCTTCGCATCGTCGACCCGCGTGGAACGTCGAGAACCTGTAACGCGTGCGGGTTTGAGGCGAAGTCCAACCGCAAGTCGCAGGCCGAGTTCGTTTGCGGGCAATGTGGTCATGCCGCGAACGCTGACGTTAATGCCGCCAAGAACATTCGCTCCCGGGCGCTCGTCAACGCGCCTATAGTTTCGGAGGTCGTCAGCCATGCTGCATGATCTCCAGGAACAAGCCTCGTCCTTTAAGGGCGAGGTCGTTGACCGCGTCCACCCGCCGGGCCGACCCTTGGGTCCGGGAATGGAGGTCTCGCGCTCGCGCATCTGCGCCACGCCCCCGAGCGCGACGCGCCGATCGCAATCGCTTGGCCGCGAGCAACGGCGCAAGCCGTCGAGACTCCTCGGATCGACCAGAACCGTGAACGCGGTCGCGCCGCAACGGTGGCATGCAGGACGCGCGCGGCCTTGCCCGCCCGCATCGGGTTGCGCGAACGACATGATGGAAGCGCGATCGAGAGCGCGAGAACGCGCCTTGTACGCCTCCCGCATTTCGCGCGAGACGTACTTCGAAATGGCCCAGAACACCGATGCGCGGTCGAAGGCCGGGAACTCCCGCACGACTTCCGCCGCCCCGCCGCGCTGGTACGCGGCGAGCAGTTGCGACTTCCGATCCATCCACTTGCCGGATTTCATGTGGGGCTGCCGGTTTCGAGGACATCGAACGCCCACGCGGCGAAGGCGTCGATCCGGCCAAGCCCGGTCACCATTTCGTCGCCCGGCTTGACCCAGCGCGCGAGCGTTGGCGTCGTCTCGTACGAGCGCGAGGAGAGCAGCTCAGTCACGCTTCGCAGTCCGCCATCGTGGCCGCGATAGGTCGCGCCGGCGACGATTTCTCGGGGAGCCAAGCTCATGCGATCGCAGCGCAAAGCTCGGGCGTCTTCTTGCTCACGCATCCGCCGATCCACTCGCAAGAACGAGCGTGCGCATTGCGCCTGGGACGCCTTGCCGAACCAGCCCCTTGCGCTTGAGCGCCTCAATATGGCCGTGGACGGTCGATGACGACCGCATCCCAACAAGCACACCGATCTCGCGCACCGATGGCGAATAACCATGCTTGTCGATAAGCGAGCGAATCGCCATAAGGACAGCTTCCTGACTCGCCGTCAGCGTCACGCCGTCACCGCGACGATCGGGCCAGGCAAGCGGTGCGAACACATGCAAACCTGCGTCCGCCCTTCGTGCCGCCGCGACATCGCGCAGCCATGCTCTGAATGAACGGAGCGCGCGTGGCCGCAGGTCGGACACGGGGGGTCCTTCGCGGTCGGCCGGACGCGGAGCAGTAAGTCGTTGCCGCGCTTGTCACCGGAACTCAGCCTGGAAGCCCCGTCCTTCAGGGCGGGGAGGAAAGGCGTCGCGGCTCTTGGCTCGCTCATTTGCAAAAATCCATCGGCGCACGAAGCGCAGTAGGATTACCGCCAAGGAATCTAATCTCGGCATGCAGCCTTGACCGCTCTGCGAGTAACTCCGCAACTCGCGCTGCTTGCATCTCAGCCACGGCGTATACGGCAGCATATTGCTCGACTGTCACGGATTTCGGAAGCTTGCTTCCGATCAAATCGCCGTTCACGTCAGCGCCCGCCCCGACACCGCCGGCATGCACCGGACGCACCCGATCGTGAACCGGTCCGGGTGGTCGAGCGCGAGCGACGTGTTCCCGCACCGCACAACCACGTCCGCGACCTCGCGCGGCTTCGCGCCGCAGGTGACGCACCCAAACAGAACCGCCATCTCGAACCGCTGCTTCAGGTCAGTGGCCGCGATGTAACGCCGCATCGCGAGCGCGTCGAAGCTCGACCGTATCTCCGCCACCCGGCCCGCGACCGCTTCGGCGTGGATGCGCGCCCGCTCAATCACCCGCTCACGTGACCGCTTCACCAGCACGTCGATCGCGACCGTGCTCGCTCCCGCCCCGACCATAAGAATCGTGAGCATCGCGTATCCGTTCAAGCTGCCTCCTTGCGCTCGTACAGGACCGCGCCCGAGCACCGTGCGAGCACGTCGATGCCGTTCAGCCCGATCGCGGCTGTGACGTGCGCCGCAAGCGCGGACCCGCACCGGCGGCAGTTCCCGGGCGCGGCATCTCGTGCCAGCACCGCGCACCGGATCGCGTCCGCGTGGGTCGCGTGCAAGCAATAATGCACGCGCGAGTCGCCCGCCGGGCGAACGACGTGCGTCATCGCGTCGCCGCCGCTTCCGCGTCCGCGCTCCCGGGAAACCGCTCGTGCAGCTTCTGGACCGCGAGCGCGTCGAGATCGGCGAACGAGAGGTCGTAGCGGATCGCGAGCGCGTACACCATGACCTGCAAATCGGCTAATTCTTTGGACCTAGCGTCGTTTCCGTACGATGATCCCAACTCCGAGAGTTCGTCTTGGGTGTCATCGAGAAGGTATCGGGACGATCGCTGTTGCGGCCAAAAACCACTCCGGTGCGCGATGTTGTGCTGCTCGATCAGCGCCCGAAGCGCGAACGCGCGTGACTCAGCCATTAGAACCTCACCGTGCAGAGAAGCAGGAATGCGAAAAAGATCAGAAACGCGAGCGCCGCGGCCGAGACCGGGTTCATCCGCGCGCGCTCCAGGTGAAGTCGAGCGCCCCGCCCTCGTGCCGGAACGCGAGCCAGAACACGCGCGCGATCAGCGCGAGCCCGACCGCAAGCTCGATGCGGCGTATCACTTCGGCGGCTCTTCTGTCCGCTTTGCAAGCTCGAAACCCGCGATGAACGCGGCCTCGATCACCAACCGATCACGGAGCGTGAAGGGATCGGAGCTTGCGGCGTAATCCATTGCGCGCACGCGCAAAAACGAGTAGTCGTCTTCTGCCATGGGCGCTGCTTTCTCGCGCGCCATCAGACGCGCACCCCGCGCGCGACCCAGCCGAGATCGGTCTCGGGCGCTACGGTCGGGCGGAGGTGCGGCGCGTCCATGAGGTCAAGTTTCGACGCCACTTCGGTGAAGCCAACGAATTCTGCAACAGAATCTTTCAGAGTATCACGATTCGCGGCCGGGAACGCGAAAGCGCGCTGACACGCTCAAGCCGCTCTCCACTGCTTCGCGATCTTCTGCGCCCGCTTCAACCACGCGGCCGGGATCGCGACGAGCGGGGCGTGCTTCGGAATCTCGATCGGGAGCGCGACCCGCCCCTCCCCAATCGCGACGAGCTGCTCGGTCGAGAGCATCTCGAACGTGATCTTCTTCAGCGGCTTCTTCTTGGATCCGCGCGCAGCCGGCGCGTGGTGGTCGATCTCACCCGCGAGATACGCGAGCCCGTAGCGGTGGAGCCCGTACGCGTGCGCCTTGTCGGCCCCGCGATCGTCGTGGAACCGAACGCCCCAGCGGTCGAGGATCTCCAACGCGACCTCAGTCTTGGGCGCGTTCCCGCGGCCGGTCACGAACTTCTTCAGCGTCGTCGGCTGTACGACGACGACCGACACTCCGTACGCCTTCGCAAGAAGGTCGATCCGCGCCATCAGGTAACCCGCGTCCCATGTTGCGGTTGCGTCCGACCCGAAGAACAGCGGCCCCTCGACAACGAGCAACGCGTCGTTACCCGCGCCTCGCTGCACGTCGATAAGTCGCCCGATCCGGTCTATGATCTCGGACGCACGGTCATACGGCGAGAGCGAAGCACGCGTCTCGATGCGGTCGTGCGTTTGCCCGTCGCTAGCTCCGCATGAGGCTAGCGAAGGATCGACGCCGATGGGGATCGTGCTGATGCGCATCGAGGCGCAGGTATAGGTCGTCGGCATGGAGGTCTCCATATTGGGAGTCATGTGCGCGCGGCCGGAATAAGGAGCATCGCGACCACGGCCGAGAAGGCGAGGAAACGGGTTGGGAGAGAGGTCGTTGACTGGGTTAGCGCGGCCTCGTCCGCTTGATCATCGAGAATATCGCATCGAACGAGATGTACTCTCCCAAAATCGCAAGCTCGACTCCGACGACGACTACATTCTTCGCGAATATGAGGAAGACGGCGACGAAGAATATAGCGATGCCACCGTAGTAGGCGAGCATCTCCTTTTGACTCAACGCATCGCTCGCTCGTAGGCTTCACGCTCGCGCTCGGGGGTCGTCGCGCCGCCACAGAGTAACGGCACTTTCGCGTCCGCGCCCGCCGTGCGCATCCGATCCTGCGCCGCCGCGGCGAGCAACATCACGACGGCCGCGAGCGTGGGCGCGATCGGGTCGTGTATCACGCAGTCCTCCGGAGCGGGCGCGGGAGAACGGCTGGCTTCGCGCGCACGTTGTCGCCGAGCGCGAGCGCGCGATCGTACCCCGGCCGCGCGAGCGAGGCGCAGCGGTTGTGCGCGTTCCCGGCCGGGATCACCCCGAGCGCCGGCATCGGGACGCGCGGCTCGTCCGGGGCCAGGAACCCACGGCAGGTGATGCAGCGTTCGCGCGCGCCGTCGCGCACGTCCACGAACCGGGTCTCATCGGGCTCGACGCGGCGCGTGCGGCGGATGTCGTACGGCATCAGGCGTCGTCGCTCGTCGGCATCGCGCGGAACGAGAACACATCGCGCAACTCCGGGTGCCGCTGCGCGACCAGCCGCGCTAGACGAGAACCCATGTCGTTATTGATCTTGAAGTCGCGCGCGTCTACGGTACGCGTCAGCGTCTCCCAGCGAAGTCTTTCGAGGATCAGCTTCGCGCCGATCCGGCCGCGGCCCGCGCGCACGAGCTCAAGCGCGAACGCCTCAAAAGCATCCACGATATGCGGGTTCTGACTCGCCCAAGCGGAGAAACGCGCGTCATGCGAGCCCGCGCGGTTCAGCGGGAGCGGCTGTTGCATACTCATGCGGGTTGACGTTCCGAAAACAGCGTAGGCGAGTCGCGCCGCGCGATCGCGTCGGCCACGTTATCGACGGCCTGCACGAAGTACGACTCTTTGAGCTCGACTCCGATCGCTCGCCGACGGTTCTTAACGGCTTCGTACGCCTCGCTGCCGATTCCGAGAAACGGCGTCAACACGACGTCACCCGGATTCGACCACAACCGAAGCGCGCGCCGAATAACTTCGAGTTGAAGCGGAGCAATATGGCGCTCATCGCGCTCGTCGCGAATGCTGTCTTTCTGTAGCGTCTCACTTGCGTTGATGTCCATCCATACAGGCGACGCGTACCGCTGCCAAAGATCGACGGGAAACTCGGCGGGGTCATGCGTTACGGGGTTCGCGTTCTCGCCGGGCTTACGCATCGTGACGAGATAGTCCGGGATGCCCTGCCGAGACATCGTGCTATCTTTCTTGATCTGCTTATAGAGCAGCCCAAGTGCCTTTGTGCGCTGCATCGCGGTAACGGGGTCTTTCCAGATGCAGACCTCGGAATGATATATCCAGCCAGCATCCTGAAACGCGCGAATAAGGTTGCCCCGGAAGTCATCGATCCCAATATATCCGTGGCGCACCTTGCTCGTTGGAAGATTCATTGCGTGGAACGAAAGATTACGTCCCGGCTTCGTCACGCGATACAATTCTCGAACCAGGAATCGGAAGTGTTCGAAAAACTCAGCGGTGCTTTGGCAGTTCCCCATATCTCGATCCGAGTCGCTATACGTGTAGAGCGACGCGAACGGCGGCGAGAAAACGGTGAAGTCGACTGATGTATCCGGAAGCCCGCGAACGACCTCGACGCAGTCCCCGTTGTAGAGCGCGTATTCGCTCGTTACGACCGATGCAGCCATGATGGAACCTCTACAGTTACGTGCGTATAATGCGGGCGCGCGGCGTGCATTGGCACGCGCGCGGATTCAGTTGCGGCGGCCATTGCGCGACGCATTTTCGCAGCGTCGCGCTCTTTGCGTTGCAAGTTTTCGAGCACGCGAATCTCGGCGCTCGAAAGAATGAGGTGGACGTCGACCGGTCTCGTCTGACCGAAGCGCCAGCAGCGCCGAATCGATTGGTAGAGCGATTCCCATGAATCATCGATCCCGACGAAAGCCATCGACGAACAAATCTGAGCGTTGATTCCAAATCCAAGCATTGATGGTTTGGATATAAGAATTGGCCGTTCGCCGTCCAGCCAACAAAGAAGCTGCCGCTCCTTTTCCTCAGACGGCATACTTCCAAAGATAGAAAACGCCGATTCGCCAAAAGCCTTCGCAAGCAAATCTTGTTCTGAGTTTAGGTGGCACCAGATGATCCACGGCTCAAGTACGCGATCGCCGACTGAAGCGTCTTCACGTTGTCCTTGAATTTTCCGATTGCGTGATTGCAATTCGCGCAGAGAAGGCCCCTGACTTTCCCCGTCGTGTGACAGTGATCGATCAGCGGAAAGAAGTTGGGGTCCGTTAAGTCCGAGTATAAGCAAATCGCGCACTTCCCGTTCTGACGGACCAGCATCTCCTCGAACTGCTCGGCCGTCAACCCGTACTTCCTGAGTCTCTGAGCCTTGCGCTTGGCCGGATTGCAGATCTGCCAATTCTTCGCCGCCGCCTTCATTTTCTCGCGAAAGTCGACACTCGTCGCGTACTGCTCTCGCCGTCGCAAGTTTATCGCGTCGCGCTGCTCCCGGCTCAGAGTCCATTTCTCCATGTTTTCCGATCGATAGTTCTTCATGTACGTCGCACGGTGCTCCGAGTGCTCGGCTTGATACTGAATCGATTCCGCAAGCCGCTTGTCTCGATTCTTCCGGTAGTAATTCCTGAAGTAGTTTTGGTCCGCCATCCGCTTTGTCACTCCCCGAGAGAACGATGCTAACCAATCGATCAACGCGCATCTGAATGCTTGATTTCTTCGCGCGCCTTCGTTCGGTAAGAGATGACGCGGGCAAAGCAAATAGCGTTTCGCCATCCGCGATTGTCGGCGCGTCGAGCACGTGCTCGTGCATCCTGAGCTCGGGGAGAACGTACGCACTCCCGTCGTATCCGAGATCGCTCGGCGAATCGACAACCATCGCCCATGAACTCACCCACGCCCAGAACGCCTTCTCGGCATGCCCCTTGAGCCGCCACTTCTGCGTCTCCCCGCCGTCGTGAACGAAATAGGTCGCAAGCATCTCGGCTGACTTCATCACCCCGAGAAAGTCTGCGTGATTGCCGAGTTCCATCACGTCGTTCGGGGCGGGCGTCGCAGTACAGGCCAGGCGGAACCGAATCGACTGAGCCACCTCAATCAGGTGCGTCCGCGTCTTTCCATCGGTCGCCTTGAGAATACCCGATTCCTCAAGAACGATGCCGCCTAGAATGCTGCAATCGAACCGGTCCAGGCGATCATAGTTCGTGATATTGACGCCGCCGGCGGTCACGTCCGATTGTTCTTTGCAGAACGTCACATCGACGCCGATGACGCGCGCTTCTCGCACGGTTTGCGACGCGACCGCGAGCGGTGCAAAGATCAGAACCGGCAACGCAGTCGTTTCGGCGACGATCCGCGCCCACTCGATTTGCATCGATGTTTTTCCGAGACCCGTGCTCGCGAAGATAGCACCGCGCCCGAGCGCGAGCATCCGCAGAACGATTTCGCGCTGAAACGGAAAGAGTCGCGGGTGGAGGCGAGCGTCGTCGACATCGATCCCGACGCCCGGGGTTGCCCGAATCTTACTCGTCAGGAACTCGTCATAAGCACGCGCGCTCATGCCTCGAACCACGCGCGACCGTAGTCGCCCGCCCCGGTCCAGAGACCGCGGTGACCGGTGAACTGCATGTGCTCGATCTCGCCCGCATCGCCTTCGCGCGTCGCGGCAACGATCAGCGATGCCGCCTTACGCTGCTCCGCGTCACCGGTCGGGAACTCGCGGTAAGCGAAAATGACCGCGTGCGCATGCCCCTCCGGGTTCCCACCGTCGCGAATATCGGCGAGCGACGGCTTGCCCTTCATTCCCTCGCGATTGACGTGCTGCACCGCATGAACGACCACGTCGTAGTCTTGCGCAATGCGAAGCAGCTCGCGATACACGAAGTCCATCCGCTCGTGCTTTGACGTGCGGTCGCCCGCCTTCGCGTCGACGTCGCGCAAGAACCCGACGTGATCGACCACCATCGCGACCGGCGGCCACTCCGACGCCGCGAGCCGCTGCATCTCGCGTCGGATCTCAGCGAGCGAGATCCCGCGCCGCTCGACGAACGTGATCGGCTCCGTCTCGAGCCACGCACGCGCCTCGGCAATGCGATCGGCTTCCGGCGAATCCTCCGCGTACTCGACGCGCTGCTGCTTCCGCGCAGACACGCCAGAGCGCATCGCGAGGTATCGACGCACCATCGGCTGCTCGCCCATCTCGAGTGCGAAATACACGACGGTCCCGTACTTGCTCGCAATGTAATCCGAGAGGCACGTGACCAGAGCGCTTTTGCCAGCTTTCGGCGAGCCCGCCCAAATCGCAAGCTGACCGGGCCAGAACCCGCCGATCATCGCGTTGAGGTCGCTCCAGGGCGTCATCATCGCGAGCGGGCCGTCACCACGGCGCGCGTCGGCAACGATCTGCGCGTTACGCTCCAGCGCCTGTCGCATCGTGCGGCCAAGTTGCGCCGATCCTCGGCGGTCGATCGCGGCGCGCAGTGCCGACTCCGCCTCCGAAATCGCGGCATCGACGTCCGACTCGCCGTCGAGACCAGCGCGCGCGATCCGCTGCCCGGCGTCGATCAGCGCCCGGAGTCGCGCCTTCTCGAGCACCAGGCCAGCGAAGTACGGCGCTGAAGCGGCCGTGGCGGCGTCGTACTCGAGCTGCCGCAAGTACTCGATTCCCCCGACCGCATCGAGCTTCCCGACGTCACGCAGCGCCGTCGCGACCGACACGCGATCGGTCGGCTTTGACTCACGGTGAAGACGCAGAATCTCGCGCCAGACGAGCTGGTGCGGGAAGCTGTAGCAGTCCTCCGGGAGCACGATTCCCGCCAGCTCGTCGACCGCCCGCCGGTCCACGAGCGCGCTGCCGATGAACTGTGCCTCGGCCTCGATCGCGGTCGGGACCTCGCGCTCCGCCACGCCGTTCACCGGCGGTCCTCGGCCGAAATCGTCTTCACGACGCTGCCGGGTCGAGGCGGAACAGCTCGCAACGATGGCTTACCACGCGTAGCGGCTCGGAGATTACCCCACGGGCCCTGGAAACCGTGGAGTGGCGCGTGATTGCCGTCAACGTGCGATTGGGAGAAAGCGGCCCAGATGGCTTGCCAGGAGTGGCTTTGGGCCAGCATGTCGCGGAGATGACCGAGCCAAGCTCCACGGTGCGCCGACTGAGTCTTTTCGTTGCGGCGGTTGGCAAAGACGGCCAAAAAGGCGACCGCCATTACTTCCGGCGGGAGATCACCAGGAACGACCTGCTCGGCACAGGTGCAATTCGCACCCATTTCCGAAGCCCGAGACACGAACGTAGTGAGTGTAGTCTCTCTTCTCTCTTCTGCCCTGTTACCGTCACGATCCGTCACGCCAATGTCACGCGTTACATTTTGCGTTACAAGCGCGTTACCAAAAAGCTCTTGGAAGTCGCGACCTTGCTTTTTCGCGCGGTACTTTTGGACGCGCGCGACCGAGTCGTCGACCCGTTGATTTTCCTCGAAATTCGCGACGCTGAAGAGGTCGCCGTTCTTTCTTAACAGGCCCTGGGCGAGTAGCTGATCCATTGACGCCTGCTGCTGACGTGACGAGATTCCGGTCGACTCTGCGATCTCGGTAACCGTAAGGGGCCCGCTATTAATCGCGAGATCGCCATCCATGTCGCACTTCCGCGCTTCGAGCAACGCCGTAAAGAACAGGAGCTTCGCGGGCGGATCAAGGCGTCGAAATCGTTTGTTACTCAGCAGCGAGACACGAACCTTAACCCACGGGAGTGCCATGCGATTCAGCTATACCCTTCAATTAGTTGTGCTGTATGAGGATCGTAGCAACGGTGAACGTCAAGAAAACTTTTTGATCCCTTTTGAGGCGGTAATTCATCTCCAGCAAAACGATACTTTAGTGAGCCGTCCAATTTAATCTCGGCGCACGATGCGGCTCCGCAGCCATTTGCAGCGTACCTGAGCTTCGCGGTTATTATCGGCGCAATGATTAAGATGGCCGGTCGAAAGCCATACTCAGATTCGATCGCTCCCGTGTAGCGAAGGGCTTGCGCCAGCGTTAAATCATCGGCAACGTATCTCTTGAATTCGACGACGATCGCGCCGCCTCGCCAAACCAAAAAGAGATCTACTTGTCCAGCTTCCGTGCGAAACTCGCGATATACGGCGAGATTGACCAACGGATCGCCGGAAGCACGCTGGTCAACAAGCAGCGGCCGAGGATTCGCAAAGAATAGATCGCGATACTGAGATTCAACCGCGCCTTTAACAAACATCAATGAAACCTCAAATAATCGTCGCGGCTTTGAGCAGCGACTGAAGAATGGTGGAGACCGTCCGCAGAGACGGCGCGCCCGAGTGAAGTGTGATGCGATTATGGAGCGCGATCTCGTCGACCGAAAATGTTGCAGAGAAGTCGATCATCGTAAACCGAGATCGAGCAGCCAGCGGTACGCGTCGTCATCGCTGAACGTCGCGCCAAACGATCGCGCAATTTCCATCGCGTACTGAATCGAGCACGAACCGTTCATGACGCGCGCTACTTTGTACGCGCCTATGACAAGCATGCGGGGATCTGGCTTCCTCGGGAACTGAAGTACATCGCCCAAATGACTTAGACCGGCCGCACGAGCGTTTGGAGGATGGAGCCGACGTCACGTAACGACGCGACTCGATCACGAAGGTCTTGCAATTCCGTCTCCGCGTCGATCTTCGAGCACTTCGCTTCCGCGAGTACGCTCGATTCTTTGGTTCGTAGGATCAGCTTCTTGGATTCGGCGAGACGTGCTCGCGCGAGAGCGGTGAGGCGGCGGCATAGGCCGCGCGCCTCGATCACTTCCCACAGCATCGTGGCGACACGTTGCTGTTCGAGCTGCTGCATCTCGTCATGCGAGAGCCGCTCGCACTCGAGCAGCGCGTCCGAATAGTCCGCTCCGAGCGAGACGGCGACGACGGGTATCCGGGCGCGCTGCACGTCGAGCATCTTTTAGAACGGGATGTCGTCGTCGTCGAAACCGTTGGCCTGTGGCGCTGGGGCCGGAGGCGGGACAGGCTTCGGTGCTTCTTGCGCGGGCCGCGCCGCGGTTGCCAAACGCCGCGGTACCACGTCCGTGATTTTGAGCGCGGTCGCGTTGTTATTCTGCCCGATGTTCACTTGGACCGGTACACGAATCGGGTACGTGAGACTAGAGTACCACTCGTCAAGTTCTTCTGCCGTTGCACTCGGCCGCCCTGAGAACGCGCGCAACCGCACGAACAATTTCGAGGCACTGATCGGCTCGCCGGTTTTGCTCATACCGGCGGGCGTCATCTTGAACGCGACTTCTTCTTCTTCTTCGAGCCCATTCTCGAGCTCGTAACGCAACCGCGTCATCATGTCGGTCTTCTTGCCGGTTCCATGGCACACGCGGCACTTGTCGTTGCCGCTGTAGCTCGTGCCCTCGCCTTTACAAAGTCGGCACTTGTCGCCGAACGGCGATACCTTCTCGACGCGCTCCGTCATCCCGACGAAATACGCGCGATACGAGCCCTCGTCGGACTTAATCTGGATCTGATCGTCACCGACCATCTTCTGTGGCATCGCGCCGCTAAGTAATCCCATTACGCTTCTCCTCGGCCCAAACGACCGATACTGCATGAGCGCAAACCGCGCCATTCATGCTGGCCTGACAATCGCAGACCCATGTCTTTTGCATTTGTGAAAAATAGATCGTATGCACGTCGACGCTGCCGCCGACGCGATAAGAGCCGTTCGTTGCGCGCACGACCGCGAGGCTTGCGGCCTTCGCGAGCGTGCGCGCAGACGGCTGACGCATCGGCGTCGTCACTTCTGGCATGCTCCAAGGAGTGATGAGCCCGCCGAGCACGGCGGCACCGGCGTGGCGGGCGTCGTGACGCTGCGGTGCGGGAGCAGCGCATAGATGAGCCCGCCCGCGAACGCGATCGGGGCCGCGATAAACGCCCCCGCCCCCCCGGCCGCGACGGCAGCGGGAGCGACGGCCGCGATCGGCGCGACGGGCGCGAGCGCGGCGGCAGGCGTGTCGACACTCACGAGCGCCGGAGCGGGAACGGGCGCAGCCGCCACGACCGCCGCCTTACGGCCACGCGGAGCCGCCACGATACCTGCGCGGTGTCGCGTGACAATCGGTGCGACCGCGACGTGCGCGACCCGTGGCGGGCGCAGGAGTGACAAGTTGCCGCAAGTAGCTGGCGTGTAGACGACCGCCCCGTCCGCGAGCGTGACCCGCCAGCCCATCACGCGGTGCACGAGCTGCACGTTGTGGACCGCGTAGACGGAACCGCGCCGATCGCCCGCCATTGCATCCAAGCGCGCCGGGAGCCGGACGTACGTGACGTCGCCTTCGAGGAGCCGCCGCTGGAACTCGCGATACTCGGCGGGCGAGAGACCGATGCGATCGGCCGCCGCGCGGAACACACGCGGGTGTTCGCGACTTTCCATCAGGAGGTCGGATGACGACGCGAGCGGATGTGTGCTCACGGCGTCGACCGCTAAATTAGGGATCATAGAAGCCTCAGACGCGAAGCGAGTTGGGCGAAGATATAGGCGAGCACGATCGCGAGTACGGTGTGCCACACCAGGAGCGCGCTCACGGCGCGACCACCGGACGCACGATCTGCAGCACGATCTCGTGCCAGATGATCGAGCCGAAGCAGAACGCGAGCACGAGCGCGAGCGTGACACCTATGACGCGCTCCGTCACGCGCCCGAACCCGTGCTCGGGCTGCGCGTTACGGTCGGGGCGCTGCGCTGAGCGGACGACGTAGGGCGCGTACGTGTCGTGTTCGGCAGCACGTCGCGACCTGTCACGCGAATCCGGTAGCGGACGCGCGCTCATGCCGATACCTCATCGAGCGCCGCAATCGTGGCGCAGATCGGATGACCAAGGCCGTGGTCGTGACCGAGACAATTTTCGGACTGACTCTCGCCGTCATCGGCGCAACACGAGGCGCAGATGTCGTACACCTTGCCGTAGCCGCAAACGAGGCCGATGTCGTCGACGTCGATAACGTCTGCGTCTTCGGGGTTGTGGTCGTGGCCGCAGTCGTCGTAGACGGTGAACGGCCAATGGACCGCGCGCACGCGCGCTACTCGCGCTTCGAGCTTGCGGACGCGGGCGATTAGTTCACGGAGATCAGCGATGGCGTCGAGATGGAGCGCGCTCAAGCTGCGCCTTCTATCTGCGACTCACCGCAATGACGAGCCACGTAATTGCGTAACTCCAGCCACCGTTCTTCGGGAGTCATGTCGCGATACACGGGCACGTCGTATGTCTGACCAGGCCATCTCTGATCTGTGTGCTGTTTTACGCCATATTCGACTTGTCGCCAAGCGACGTCATTATTCCAAGCAAGATCGGCCGCGACCATGCGCGGTAACCCAGACTTATTTCCGGCCGCTACGGTAGGCCCATCCCAACCGCCGGATTCCTCCGTCCCCTCGTAATCGCGCTGGCGCTCTGACTCGCGTTCGATTTCCTCAAGATGCTGACTTGAGACGCCTTTATGCGCGCAATAACTAGCGACCGCGCACATCTCGCCGGTCTGAACGTCCATGAACTTGTCGGCGATAATTCTGCGCCGCTTCATGCCGTCGAGGTAACCGAGAAACGCTCGAAGCTCCGCCTTCGTACCTTTGCTCCGATACGCCGCGCGAATCTCTTTCTGCGTTTCTTCGAGATCGAATTGATCGCAATCGTAATCGGTATCGAAGCGACTCATGCCGCGCCTTCGATCTGCGCGACGCGCTTCTGTCGTCGCGTGATGACGAGCGTCGGCTTCCCGACCGCTTTGGGCGCGTAGCCATGCGCAATAATCTCGCCGACGCGGCTCTTCTCGCCGTACTTCTTCGCGAGCGCGTTCAGCTTCTGGCCGTCAGCGTCCAGCGTCGGCTCGACGACCTTCGTGAAAATTGCCTTCGCGTATTCTTCTTCCGGCAGCTCGCCTTTGAGCTGCTGCAAAATCGCGAGGTTCTTCGTCTTCTCCGTCTTCTGCTCGCGGACGATCTCGTAGTCGACGTCAGGCAGCGCGCTTCCGCCGGTCGCGGCAATGCGGCCGAGGAACTCTTCGTCAGCGGCTTTCAGTAGCGCGCGGCGATGAGCCGTCATGGCATCGAAGCGCGCCTGGTCCGCGACGAGCGAGTCGAGGATGTCTTCGCGCGAGGTCGCGAGATCGTTCGTCGGCATCGAGCACATGATCTCGACGTCACAATCGAAGCGCTGTTCCGGCGTCATGGCGGGCGCGGGCTCGATCGGGTGCGCGCTCAAGTGCCCGTCTCCGTATTTTTGCGCTTCCAGAGGACCACGCCGTCGGCGGATTCGATGCGGTGGAAGCCCTCGCTATATACGTCCTCTCCAGCCAAGTGATCAATGATGATGGCGTCAACGTTGACAGAGTAAGCCCCGAAGAATGCGCGTTGCCCGCATTGCAGAACGAATTCGCCCCCGATCTGCGGCGCGGGCTTCGGCGGCTCGGGCAGCGCGACGGGCGTTAAGAGTGAAATGTCCGCAGCGACATACAAGCCTTCAAGCGTTTTTAGAAATACAGTTAGGGTTGTGGGCGTCCCGTCAACGAGGTGCTCGACGCCGTACAGCAGCACCCGATCGCCGTCGCGGTAAACGTGGTCGCTCATGAGCAGCTCCCGCAGTAACACGCGTGCAGCGTGCAGGGCCGAGTGGCGTCGCAATCGCGACGCGTGGGCGAACTCCCGATAAGAATCGAGGCCAACACGACAACGTAGCTCATCATAAAGACTCCTACGACCATACCGATGAAAAATGAGAAAGTAAGATCGCTCATGCAAGCCTCCGGGAAATCTCGTCAAGCGCGTCCATCGCGTCGCTGATCGCGGCGCACAGCGATGTCGCGGTGCCGGTGTGAAGGAATGTCCGACGCGCGAGGTCACGACGCGTGACGAACGTCCAGCGCGAACCCGCGCCCACGACCCACGCCTGCGTGTTGTCGTGCTGCTGGTCGAGCTGCGCGCCCGTCCGCGTCGCGCGCCAATCGCTCGCGGCGCAGACGCAATCGCGCGAGAACGGCTCAGCATCGATGCACGCGCCACTGTGGGCGCTCGCGAACGGGGCGCGGTGCAGAAGCGCGCTCATCGCGACGCCTCCGCGCGCATCTGCATATCCGCGAGCGCGTCCTCGTTCGTAGCGAAGAACTTCGGGAGCGGCCACCCGGGCGAACTCGCAGCGTAAATCGCACGCGCCGCACCCCTGGAACCCATCGCTTGCTCGAGCTTCGCCCCGGCCTCACCCGCGAGTGTGATCGCCCAGCCACCGCGGCAGTGCGTGGTCCCGCATGCATGATGCCAGGTCGCCATATCGAGGCTTTGGCCCGACTCGTTGATCGCGTCTAAAATCGTGCGGTCGATGTCGGGGATGACGGGGGCATGGTTGCGTCCCGTACTATCCGTGACGTAGGCGTGCGCCGCGATCTCTAGGTCGGGTGCGATTTCAACGTTGTCCTCAATGAACGCGGCGTCGTCGATCGTCGCGTCGTCGCCGATCTTCGCGTCGTAGCCGATCGTCGCACCGTCGCCGATCGTCGCGCCGTCGCCGATCGTCGCGTCGTAACCGATCTTCGCGCGGTCGCCGATCTTCGCGCGGTCGCCGATCTTCGCGCGGTCGCCGATCGTCGCGCGGTCGCCGATCTTCGCGTCGTCGCCGATCGTCGCGTCGTCGCCGATCTTCGCGTCGTAGCCGATCGTCGCACCGTCGCCGATCGTCGCGTCGTAGCCGATCTTCGCGTCGTCGCCGATCTTCGCGTCGTCGCCGATCTTCGCACCGTCGCCGATCGTCGCGTCGTAGCCGATCGTCGCACCGTCGCCGATCGTCGCGTCGTCGCCGATCTTCGCGTCGTCGCCGATCTTCGCACCGTCGCCGATCTTCGCACCGTCGCCGATGAATACCGAGTCAGGAACAGTCGCCGTATCGGCGACCAACCCGCCCCCGTTCGCGTGGCGATGGTAGCCGGTCGGGATCGCGTTGTCGACCGTGCTCATGCCGCACGCCCGTAGCGGGCCGGATCGGACGCCTTCTCGGCGCGCAGCACCTCCATCTCGACGTCGAACGCGCACCACTTGCAGTAAGCGCGACCGTCGAACCCCGCCTCGGCTGGCGGGACCGGCGACCCGAGCGCTCGATGGAACGACACCCGCTCGCAGTCGCGCTTCGGATGCGCAGCGCACTCGGGGCAGGTCGGGATCTCGGGCAGGGCTCGGGTCGACCACACGCTGTCGATCCGTAGACCGCACAAGGTCTCGATGTAGCCGATCCCGTGCTCGCGCTCGATGTGGGCCCGGCGATCGTGGCGCTGGTCCTCAAGCCCGCGTGGCTCGACCCAGCGCTTCACGCTTGCGCCGAGGGCCCCGTATTTGGTAGAATCAGAGAGAACGGACACGAAAGAACTCCTTGGATGGAGAGTGGAGCGTCGTCGGGTGTAACCGGCGGCGCTCTTTGCGTTGAAGGGGACAATGGCGATCGGCATGACGTTAAGCTGACCGTTGGGTTGATGTCGTCGCGAAGCCAGAGCGGTATCGCTCGAGCGCGCGGAGGGAAAAGCGGCGGATCACCTGGCGGCCTGAGCCAGGCGTCTCGACGCACGGGAGCGTGCCGCACCGCGCCAGATCGTGCAGCGTCGCGGGGCTGATCCCGAGATAGCGCGCGCCCTCGGTCGCGGTGACGAGGCGATCCTCGACAATCTCGGGGCTCGTCCGGAGACGCTTCACGACCGCACGAGCGAGTGTGAACGCGCAGTCGATGCCGTGCGCCACCGCGGTCTCGAGCTGCGACAGACTCGCGTCGATCCGGGCGTCCGCGAGGTCGACGGGCTCGTGGTCCGTGACGGTGATCGACTGCGCGTTCACGCCGACACCGCGCGCCGCGACATATCGTAGCGGCGGTTCCGGACCACACCATCGAACGCGTGCTCGGGCAACTGCAGCGCGAGAGCGAGGCGACGCGCCGTCGAATAGCGCGTGATATCGAGCCGGCCCGTGGAGTAGCGCCACAAGGTCACGCGGTCTAGGCCCGACCGCGCGGCTACGATCGAGAGAGGGCGCCCTTGAAGCGCGGCCTGGACCGTGCTCATGCCGCCTCCGGCATCGCGGCAACGGCGCGGCGTGACCGTATCCCAGCGCTGTGCTGCTGCGCGTACACGTCCGCAACCGCGGCCGCGTCGCGAATCTCGGAGCGGGAGCGCTCGAGTGCGTCGGCGCGAGCGAAGTGGGCCCGCGCCTCGTTCACGAGCGCGCTTCCGGCCCGGCGCCGGTACGCGATCTCCTCGTCCACCACCACGTAGGCGCTCAGAAGCGCCTCGGCCGCGATCACGGGAGCGGTCGGCTTCCCGCCGCGCGTTTCCGGGCGTGCGTTGTCGGGCTGGGTTACGGTCGTGCTCGCCATGACGCTACGCCGCCACGACATTGAGCCGAGTCATAAGACTCGGATAAGCTCGGAACAATGCGAGCAATGCGTCGTAGCTGGGCTTCCGCGTACCGTTCAGGTACGAGAGAACCGTCTGGTTGTTCAGCGACGCGGCGATCGCCACGTGCTCAGGGCGAAGATCGCGCTCCTCCATCGTTTCTCGGAGCGCCGTAGCGAAATCGGGCATATCGATACTCTACTACAGTGTCAACTACGGTGTCAACCACGGAAGACACGATAGTTACTATGCTCGCTCCGTGAGTGTTCGCAAAGTAGCTCGAATAGGTTCGGACGGACGATCGTTCGGAGAGAGGCTTCGCTTGCTACGCGACGAGCGCGGCTGGAGTCCCTCGGAGCTCGGAGGCCGGGCGAAGATGTCGGCGCAAAACGTCCATAAGCTGGAGATAACGCCAGCGGCGGAGCCCGGCTTCTACAATGGGATTCGCCTCGCCGCCGCTTTGAATATCACGCCTTACGCTCTCGCCGGCGAACCCGAACCATCTTCTACTCCGTCTCCCGCGAGCGACGATTCAGGATCCGCTCAGACGGCCGAGCTCGCCGCGCTCGCGGCACGATTCGAGGCGCTTGAGGAGGCGTTTCGTAGGCTTCAACCTCTGATTGAGCGAGAAGCAACCTCTCCCACTGCGTTGCCATCTGCAAAAGCGCGTCGGCGCGGGAAATGAGCTCAACTAAGTCGGCCACTGAATCTCCTAGCAAGAAACTACCACGAATTGACAGATGGTATCGAACGCGTGTTCGAAGATTCTATCCCCTGCGTAGGGGGGCCAACGATCCTATCCTCGACGGGGTTCCTAACTGGCGCCTCGCTCTCGGCCACCGTCATGGCACAGGACGCGCCGGGCGCTTGTATCGCTAGGATGACGAGCCGTCCAGCCAATCCGAGAAATGTCAGTAACCGTGCGAGCTAGATTTTCGATTGGCGTCATCGTTGCGATAGTGACTGCGACAATCGTTGGCGCCACCTTTTACCATCAGTTCAGTAGCCACGAGGCTAAGGTCTCTAAAATTCAACGGTACATTAAGATCGACGAAGCGTCTCTTGGAAACGCTTCATCGCTTAAATCAGAAGAATCGCCTGCGATAGATGCAATCAACAGTGCTATATCGAGACTTAGGTCTGCGCCAACATCGTTTTCGCAGATAGCGCTCTACGATGATCGATTGCAGCACTTACAGTTCGAAAAGACGAGAATCGATACTCTAATTGCTCGTCACGAGCAAGATAGCAGTAACGCGTGGAAGGCTTACAACCAAGCGCGGCCACGAGACGTAAAGGGGGCATTTGAATCATATTGGCATGCCAGCGATCAACTTCGCGATGCGCTATTAGTATATCGCGGATTTGTTAGTCAAGTCGAACAGAATCCATTCGCCGCCGTGATGTCTGCGAGATCAACGGCGCTTCCTCCGCTTGGAAGTTTACAAGATCGCTATATACACGCATTTCAAGTCCTGATCGATCTTCTCCAAAACGAAGACGACGATTATAATCGCTTACTGAATAAAGATGAAAATTCACTTAGGGAGGAAAATAAGACGTGGATTTTTGCCACGCATTAACCGTGGGCGCCATATTTGCGTGGCGTTTACCGTGAGCATCCGGAAGCTACCGTCGGGGCGCTGGCAGGTGCGCCTCGATGACACGCGCGCCACGCGCGGGCCGCGGAGCGTCGTCAGCCTCGGGACGTTCACCCGCAAGGGCGACGCCCAGCAGGCCGAGCGCGAGGCAAAGACCCGGCTCGAGCGCGGGGAATCGCTCGCGGCCTCCGACGACACGCTCGGGGCCCTGTTCGAGCGCTTCCTGGCCGAGGCGGAGAGCCGCTACTCCGGCTCGACGGTCTATACGCACCGGAAAACGTGGGGCTACGTGGGAAAGCTCGCGGCCCGTCGCGCCGTAGACCTCAAGCCGACCGACCTAACGGCGCTCTACGCCCGCCTGCTCGCGTCCGGGGGCGTGGCGCGGCTCAATACCGGGCGCCAGCATCCCGCCGGCGGCGCGCTCTCGCCCCGAACGGTCGGGCAGGTCCACGCCCTGATCCGGACCGTCCTGAGCTGGGCAGTCCAGCTCGAGATCCTGCCTCGGAACGTGGCCCGGCTCGTCTCCCCGCCCAAGATCCCAGCTCGAGAAGCGGTCCCGTACACGGCCGACCAGGCCCAGGCGCTGATCTCGGCCGCGCGCGCGACCCGCTACTGGCCACTCGTCGTGGTCGGGTTCTCGACCGGCCTCCGTCGCGGCGAGCTCGCGGCGCTCCGCTGGGAGGACGTCGATCTCGACCGGCGGATCGCGACCATCCGAAGCTCGATCGCGGTCGTGCCGGGCCGGAAGTGGCTTAAGGGCACGAAGCAGGGCCGGATCGGCACGCTCGCGCTCTCGGACGTCGCGATCGCGGCCCTTGAGGCCCAGCGTGAGCAGCAGGCGCGCGACCGAGCCGCGTTCGGCCGCTACCCGGACCTCGGGTACGTGTTCGCCGGGCAATGGGGCGGGACGCCGAACCCGGACGCGCTCGGGCACGCGGTTCGGGCGATCGCGCGCCAGGCCGGTCTCCCGGTCGCGGGCATGCACGCGATGCGGCACGCGGTCGCGACGTGGCTCCTCCGGGCGGGCGTCGACATCAGGACCGTCTCGGCCGTAATGCGGCACGCGTCCCCGACCATGACGCTGCGAGTTTATTCGCATGAGGTCGCGGGCGCGCAGGCGGCGGCCGTCACGGAACTCGATCGAATTCTCGCCCCAGAACCGAATTGATGTGGCACGCCTGGGGCACGGCCATCGTCAAACCCTATTAGCTACGGGCGTTAGCGGGGAACCGGGACCGAACTCCGGCATCGGATCCATGCCATGGATCGCGAGATCGCCGCCGATCATGTCGGATTCGCTTTCGCGCAACGGAACGATGAGCGAGATCAATTTGAGGATCAGGAACGTCATGATGCCGTTGAAGACGATGATGAAGCCGCCGGCGAGGGCCTGCATCTCGAACTGGTGCCAGCCGCCGCCGTAGACGAGACCGTTCACCGAGACCGCCGACGTCTTCGGATTACTCGAGAGATATTCGATCATCGTCGGATTGCCGACGATGCCGACCATGAGCCCGCCAACGAGGCCCGCGACGCCGTGCGTGTAGAGCACGCCGAACGTATCGTCGACGCGCTTGAGAATCGCGAGCCGTCCGAGGCGGTTCATGCAGACCCACGCGATGACACTGCCGGCGACGCCGATCGCGATCGCGCCATAGCCGTCGACGTAGCCCGCGCCGGGCGTGATCGCCACGAGTCCCGTGATCATGCCGTTGATCATCGATACGGCATTCGGCTTCTTGATCGCGAAATAGTCCAGGACGAGCCAACAGAGCAGCGCGACGGCCGTCGCGATGTTCGTGTTGAGGACGGCTGCCGCGGCGTCGGCGTTGGCGAAGTACGGGTCGCCGCCGTTGAAGCCGTTCCAGCCAAGCCAGAGGATGCCGGCGCCGGCGAAGGCCATGATGAGGTTGTTGGGCTCGAAGTCGAGCCGGTCGGCGAGGAGCCGCGGTCCGACGACCGCCGCCGCGACGAAGCCGGAGACGCCGGCGGCGAGGTGGATGACGTAGCCGCCCGAGTAATCGAGCGCGCCGAGCGCCGAGAGCCAGCCGCCGCCCCAGATCGAGAATGCACCGACCGTGTAGACGAGCGAACTCCACACCGGAACGAAGATCATCCACGCCTTGAAGTTCATCCGGCCGAGCACCGAGCCCGCGATGAGCAGCGGCGTGATCGCCGCGAAGACGAATTGAAAGTAGATCATCGAGGCGCCCGCAAAGCGCAGCGGCGGGAAGGCGGCGCCCGCGAGCGGGACCGCGGCCTGACCCGTTTCTGCGGCCACGCCGAGCGCCGGGCCCGGGACGCCGAGGAAGTTGTTGATCGGACCGATCGCCCAGCCCAGCGGCTGGCCGAACGACATGTTATAGCCCCAAAACATCCAAACGAGCAACACGACGGAGAAGGCGTAGAAGCACATCACCGCCGAGTTGAGCGCCCACTTTTTCTTGACGAGGCCGCCGTAGAGGATGGCGAGGCCAGGCAGACTCATCAGGCCGACGAGTGTGGCGGCGGTCAGCTGCCATGCGGTATCGCCCGAATCGACGAACGACGGCGCGGGCAGATACGGATTCGCGTCTGCAAGGAACACGCGCAAACTCCCCAAGCACGTTAGGTTTGAGCCAGGAGCGTAGCGCGAGCCGCAGCCGGCCGCATTAGACATGCGACGTATGGTGAGCTCGGTCGCTTTACCGCCACGGCTGAGCCTGGCGCCCGCGAGTCCTGCTGGACGAGCCCGGACGCCGCCCGTAGACCCGTCGGCCGGCCCGATCGAGCCAATCGGAGAACGCGGACGCCACGCATCCCGGACGTCGACGCAAAGCGGGTTGCACCGCCGCTCGCAGGGCGCGCGTTTGCGGCACGATATTCGTCGCGCCTAATTCATTTTTAAGGCACTGCGAAGAGAAAACGAGGGCGTCCTAATTGCGAGGAGTCCGAGACGTTTGCGTACGAAAATTCGTCACTAGAACATCGGCGCGCGCGCACCGACGCCCGGCCAGCATCACCCACCGTCACCAGAGGACACATCGTGCAAGACGAATCGAAGAAGTTTTCCCGCGCCGACGTACTGGCGAAGCTCGCGATGGCACCGCTCGCCATCGGTGCATTCGCCGCGCTGTCGGCCGAGTCCGAAGCGGCGAGCAAGACCGCGAAGTCGGCCGTGCAGTACGTGACGCATCCCGTCGGAGGCAAGCAGTGCTCGACGTGCCGCTTCTACATCGCCGCCAAGGGCAAGGGCAACGGTCAGTGCCAGATCGTCGCCGGCGACATCGCCCCCAACGCCTACTGCGTCGCGTACGCCGCGAAGTCGTAAACCTCGAAACGATCGTGCGCCGCTCGCGGCGCGCGAACGAAAAGAGCGGCGGTCGCATCGCGATCGCCGCTCTTTTTTTCTTCGAAACCGACCGCTCGTGTGCTAACCAAGCACACTAGTTCTCGTCGAGCCGCAATACCGCCATGAACGCTTCCTGTGGGAGATCGACGCGGCCGACGCGCTTCATGCGCTCCTTGCCGACCTTCTGCTTCTCGAGCAGCTTGCGCTTGCGCGAGATGTCGCCGCCGTAGCACTTCGCAAGGACGTTCTTGCGCATCGCGGCCACCGTCTCGCGTGCGACGACCTTTCCGCCGACGAGCGCCTGAATCGGCACGTCGAACATCTGGCGCGGGATGAGCTCCTTGAGCTTCTCCGTGAGCCCGCGGCCGCGCAGCGCCGCCTTCTCGCGCGCGACGATCGACGAGAGCGCGTCAACCGGTTCGGCATTGAGGAGAATCTCAAGCTTGACGAGGTCGCCCTCCTTGTAGCCCGTTACCTCGTAGTCGAGCGAGGCGTAGCCCTTCGTGCGGCTCTTGAGCTGATCGAAGTAGTCGATGATGACTTCGATCAGCGGCATGTCGTACGAGAGGCTGACGCGGCCGTCGGCGAGGTACTCCATGTTCGCGAGCGTCCCACGCCGGTTCTGCGTGAGCTCCATGATCGCACCGACGTATTCCGGCGGGGTGATGACGGTCGCGCGGACGTACGGCTCTTCCATGAGCTCGATCCGATCGCGCGCGGGCAGGCGCGCCGGGTTGTCGATGTTCTCGACGGTGCCGTCCGTCATCGTGACGCGGAAGACGACCGACGGCGACGTCGCGATGAGGTCGAGATCGTAGTTGCGTTCGAGCCGCTCCTGAACGATCTCCATGTGCAGCAACCCGAGAAACCCGCAGCGGAATCCGAAGCCGAGTGCAATCGAGCTCTCGGGCTCGAAGTGCAGCGCCGAATCGTTGAGCGAGAGCTTCTCGAGCGCCTCGCGGAGCTCGCCGACCTCCACGCCCTCGTTGGGATACAGGCCGCAGTACACCATGGGGACGATCGGCTTGTAGCCGGGCAGCGGCTCCGTCGCCGGATTTCCCGCCTCGGTGAGCGTGTCGCCGACGTCGATGTCGCCGAGCGAGCGGATGTTCGCGACGACGTAGCCGACGTTGCCGACGGTGAGCGCGTCCGTCTTGCGCATCATGGGCTTGAAGACGCCGACTTCCGTCGCCTCGTAGACCTTGCGCGAATTCATCGACATGAACTTCGTGCCGGCGCGCACGGTGCCGTCGACGACGCGCACGTACGAGACGACGCCGCGATACGGATCGAACTGCGCATCGAAGACCAGCGCCCGGACGTGATCGTCGTTGCCGCGCGGCGGCGGGACGCGCGCGACGATGGCATCGAGGATGTCCTTGATGCCGATGCCTTCCTTCGCGCTGCACAGAATCGCGTCGCTGCCCTCGATGATGAGCAGCTCTTCGATCTCTTTCTTGACGCGCTCGGGGTCGGCGGCGGGCAAGTCGATCTTGTTGATGATCGGGATGATCGTGAGGTTCTGACCGAGCGCGAGATGGTAGTTCGCGAGCGTCTGCGCCTCGATGCCCTGCGCAGCGTCGATGACGAGCAGCGCGCCCTCGCACGCCGCGAGCGAGCGCGAGACCTCCGACGAGAAGTCGACGTGACCAGGCGTGTCGATGAAGTTGAGCTCGTAGCGCTCGCCGTCGTCCGCGAGATAGTCGAGCGTGACCGGGTGCATCTTGATGGTGATCCCGCGCTCGCGCTCGAGATCCATCGCGTCGAGCAATTGCGCTTCCATCTGGCGCTGCGCGACGGTGAGCGTCACCTCGAGCAGCCGATCCGAGAGCGTCGTCTTCCCGTGGTCGATGTGCGCGATGATGCAGAAATTACGGACGTTCTGCGCGACGCGCGCGGTCGCGGAGGCGGGCTCGGCGAGCGCCATCAGCTCACGCCCGGCCGACGTAGTAGCAGTAGGCGGGCGGCAGCGAGCGCAGCACGTAGCCGATGAGCAGGATCACGACGAGGAAGGAGAGATCGAAACCGCCGAGCGGCGGAATGATGCGCCGTACCGGCAGCAACACGGGCTCGACGATGCGTGCGACGTAACCGGACCAGCGCCCCTGCAGGCTCGGGACCCAGGAGACGAGGGCGTAGAGCAGCATCGCGACCCAAAACGCGCGCAGGATCCAGCCGACGACGATCCACGCGCTACACGAAAACGAACTCACCCGTTCTCCTTCGCTGCGAGGCGCCGCGATGCTTGCGCCGGGCGCGGTGCGCTACGTCAGGCTCAGCACCGACTCGCGTTCGCGCGCCATCGTGATCGCGCTCTGCTCTTCTTTGGAGACGCCCTGCTGCGGGACGAAGCCGCGCACCGACTTGCCGTACGTACGCGTCTCCTCGCGCCCGAAGATGCTCGTGAGCACGACGCCGTCGCCGTCGCGATTGAGCAGCGCGAGCGTGAATGACTGGTCGCTACCGACGTCGCTGAACGAATTGTAGCGCAGGAAGCCGATCCGCAGCATCTCCTTCGCGGTCACGGCCTCGAGCACGTCGAGCCGGTCCTCCGCGCGCTTCGCAAACGTGGCCTGCGCGGCACGCACGATCGCAATGGACTCCGACCCCTCGAGGCCGTCGCCCGTAAGGACGCGCGCGAGCGCGCGAAACTTCGGTGCGACCACCGCGGAGTGATAGACTCCGACGGACACGGCGGCAACGCCAAAGACGATTGCGACAAAGGCGCTGATCGGCATCTGCATCCTATCGAAGCGAAGGCAGCCCGCCGGAAGCCAGGTGATCCGCGGCACACGCTAGGGCCCGCATACCGTTGCTACCTTCCGGTCCTGGCGGGGTTGGCGGGGTAACGTTGCGCGGAGCCCAACCTCCGACAAGGCGAGTCGGAGTATACCACATGCCACAGGCCTCGAAAACTCCGTTTACGGGCGCGGGCCCGGCACGCCGCTCGCGCCCGGTGCACCGAGCGCCGGCACCGTCGGCGACGCGGCCGCCGCAGGATAGAACGGATTGGAGCCCGGGGTCGCGTACGTGGCCGGACCCGGCGTGGCCGGGAGCGGGTCGCCGTAGAGATAGATCACATACGTCGTCCCGGGCGCGAGCGCGAGCACGGGCGCGCTCATCGCGCTCGTGACCACCCCCGTCGTCGCGAGCGCCGCCGCATCGCTTGTGACGAGGGTCTCGTGCTTCTTGCGCTCCTCGCGGTAGAGGGCGATCGTGAAGCCGCGTCCCGCGGGGCTCTCGGCGGCCGGGACGGTGAAGGCGAGCGCCGCGAGGCCGGCGAGCTCGAGCCGTACGGACGACCGCAGCGTGGCGCGCACGAGCGCCGTGCGCGCCGGAAGCGCCGCGACGGCAGGGGCCGGTGACTGGCTCGCGACGGGCGCGGGCGTCGGCGGTGTCGGCGCGTGCTCGGGATACGCGACCATTTTCGCGGCGACGGTCGCGTCCGGCCGAGGCGGGCTCGCAACCGTGCCGACCGGGCTCGCGGCGGCTATCCCCGGCGCCGCCGGGGACGCGGCGGCCGGCGGAGCCACCGCGGGGGCGCTCCCGGCCGGCGACGCCGCGACGGCCGCGGGCGGCGGCGCACCCGAGGCGGCGGGCGACGGCGCGCCGGAGGCGGCGGGCAACGGCGCACCCGAAGCGGCGGGCGACGGCGCACCCGAAGCTGCGGGCGACGGCGCGCCCGAGGCGGCGGGCGACGCCGGCGCGGCGCCGGCGAGGACGACCTTGAGGCCGAAGCCGGCGACCGCCGGGAACACGAGCGCGGTGCTCGTCCCGGCGAGTGCCAGATCGCTCGCCTGCGCCTGCTGCCGGCTCGTCGCCTGGGCGTTGACGGGGCCCTGCGGCTGCGTGTACGCCGGCGCCTGCGGGATCGTGAGGCCGCCCGTGCCGCTCGTGGCGCCGCAGCCGGCGAGCGCCGCAACGGCGAGCGACGCCGCACCGGACCGAACGCGCGAACGAAACTTCATCCCGCGGAACGTTCGCCGCGCCACCCGCGAACACTCCGGCGGCGCGAGATCGTGATGCCGGCCGCTTTCTCGCGGCGGGGCGACGAGGGCTTCGCGGTCGGAGCGGCACACCAGTCGAAGCGCACGATCACCCGACGACGAAGCGAGGTCTCCATCTCCGACGGCAAGGGGCCAACCCCCGAACTCTACGTCTCCTGCGACATCGAGGCGGACGGGCCGTGTCCCGGACTCTTTTCGATGCTGAGCTTCGGCCTCGCGGCGTTCACGATCGACAAGCGGCTCGTCGGAACGTTCTCGCGAAACCTCGAGCTCCTCGACGGAGCCGACGTCGACGAGCGCACGTCACGCTGGTGGCAGCAGCCCACGCAGCAGCAGGCCTACGCTGCCTCGCGCGAGGCGACCGTCTCGCCGCGCGCGGCGATGGTCGACGCGAAATCGTGGCTCGACGCGATGCGCGCGCACGGAAAACCGCTTTTTTGCGGGGCGCCGAGCGGCTTCGACTTCACGTTCATGTACTATTATTTTCAGCGGTTTCTCGGGGAGAGCCCGATCGGCTTCGCGAGCTTGGATCTCCGCAGCTACGCCGCCGCGGTGATGAAGCGGCAGTATCGCCACGTCGGCAAACGCCAGTATCCGAGCGACTGGATCGACGCGGACCTCCCGCACACGCACGTTGCGCTCGACGACGCGATCGAGCAGGGCTGCATCCTCGTCAACATGATGCGTGCCAATCTCGGACTCGATCACATCGCGTCGCTCGTGGACGAGCGCGCAACAGCGACGGCAGTCACGGGCGGTTCGGAGGCATGACGGCCCCATGCGTAACGCCGAGCATGATCCCGCCGCCGGACGACGGACGTGTATCTCACACGAACGATAACGTGAGCGTATGATGTCTTCGGTGTTCGCGGCACTCGCGTCGTTCTTCGTCGCCCACACGGGTGACCCGCAAGCACAGCCCGTCATTGTCGCCGTCGCAGCGGCGTTCCCGCGCGACGATGCGCGGCGCTTGCTCGATGCGGCCAACGCCGAACGGACGGCGAGCGGTCGCGCCGCACTGCAGCAGGACGCGACGCTCTCGCGCATCGCCCACGAGCACGCGGTCGAGATGGCGCGCGACAATGCGGTCACGCACGACTCCGCCGACGGTTCGTCGCCCTGGGACCGGTTCGATCGCGCCGGCATCCCCTTCGAGTTCGCGGGCGAGAACGTGGCGCTCGGACCCGATCCCGATACCGCCGCACGCAGCCTCTGGAACTCACCCGAGCATCGCCGCAACACGCTCGAGCCGCATTTCGTCCGCGTCGGCGTCGCCGCCGTCGCGACGCCCATGGGAGAATACTTCGTCGAGGACTTCGCGGGCTGACGCCCAGCACGAATTCATTCGGCACGAAACCAATCGTCTTGGCCCGATCGGCGCGAACGACTCGGGTTACGTCGTCACGAGTGGGAGCCGCAGCCGGAACCGTGCGCCGCCCATCAGCGATCGCACGACGTCCACCTCGCCGCCGAGCCGCTCGAGGATGAGCCGGGCGACCGCGAGCCCGATCCCCGCGCCGTGCCCGCGCTGCGCCGGTGCCGCGCGGGAAAGCGAGAAGATCGTCTCGCGATCGGCGGGCGCGACGCCCGGGCCGTCGTCGTCGATCCGAACCTCGACGAGCCCGGTATCGAGCAGCGACGCGGAGACGTAGACGTGCCCGCCGCGTCGGCCGTATCGAATCGCGTTCTCGAGGACGTTCGTGATGATCTGGGTGGCGCGCTCGCGGCTCACCGCCACGCGATGCGGCTCGAACGCGATGTTGGCGAGCGTGACGCCGTAGGCAGCCGCCTCGGGCGCAAGCATGCCAAGGGCCGCCGCAACCGTTGCGGCGAGATCGCAGCTCTCGTCGCCCTCATCGCCGCGGCGCGCGTCGAGCAGCGAGACCTCGAACATGCCGTCGACGAGCCGTCCGAGCCGGAGCGCCTCGTGCCGGACGATCTCGAGGAAGCGCCGCGACGTCTGCTCGTCGAGATCGTCCTCGAGCAGCGTCTCGAGGAAGCCGCGGATCGAGGTGAGCGGCGTGCGTAGCTCGTGGCCGATGGTCGCGAAGAACGCGTAGCGCTCGCGTTCACGCGACCCGCGCTCGAGCGCGGTCTCGACCTCGGTCGCGAGGCCCGAGGCTTCGTCGAGCCGGCGTACGACGGTCCAGCCCGTCTCGACGCGCATGCCGCCCGCGAGCTCCATCGCGGAGGCGAGCCGCGAAAGCGTCGCGCGGCAGTCGGCGGGCGAGGCGAACGGCGCGCCGTCGCGATGCGGCGCGCCGAGGACGACGACGAAGTCCTCGCTCCCATCGTCGTGGGCGAGCAGATCCCCGGCGCGCAGCGCGCGCCCCGCGGTTGCGACGAACGAGCGCAGCGATCGGGACTCGACGTTGCGCGCGGCCTCGCGACCGTCGCGCCACGCGATGCCCTCGAGGCCGCGCACCCGGATGACCAGGAGCGGCGCGGGCAGGAGCCGGCGGTCCTCGAGCGTCCGGGCGAGCGTCGCGATATCCGTCGCGACGACCGCGCCCTCACGCTTTCTGGGCGAATTTATAGCCGAAGCCATGGACCGTGTGGAGGCAGGCGCCGAGCCGGTGCTGTTCTTCGAGCCGCATGCGCAGGCGCCGCACGTGCACGTCGACCGTCCGCTCGTCACCGTCGAAATCGTAGCCCCAGACGCGTTCGAGCAACGTGTCGCGTGAGAGCGCGACGCCCGGGTTGCTCGCAAGGGCGATGAGCAACGCGTACTCGCGCGGCTTGAGACCGACGTCGGTGCCGTCGACGCGCACCTCGCGCGCGGCCTCGTCGATTTCGAGCCGCCCGAACCGCATCACGGTCTTTACGCTCGACGCCCCCATGCCCGAGCGGCGCAGGATCGCGCGGACGCGCGCCACGACCTCGCGCGGCGAGAACGGCTTGACGACGTAGTCGTCGGCGCCGAGCTCAAAGCCGACGACACGATCGACCTCCTCGGTGCGGGCCGTGATCATCATGATCGGCGTCGAGACGTTCTCGCGCCGCAGCGTGCGGGCGATGTCGAAGCCGTCGATGCCGGGCAGCCCGATGTCGAGCAACATGAGATCGGCGCCCGCTCGCGCCAGCCGCAGCGCCGTCGGTCCGTCCGCCGCCTCGAGCGGCTCGAACCCGTCGCGCTCGAGGTGGTGGGTCAAGAGCTCGCGGATCGAGCGGTCGTCTTCGGCGACGAGGATCCGGATGCGGCCCATGTCGCCCAATAGTGCCCCACGCTCGAAGCGGCGGACATCCGAGAAATCGTCGATTTTCGAGATCTGGGGTCGGCCGAATGGGTTTTGGTCGAACGTTAAGGCTTCTTAAGATTTCCGACTTTTTTGGGTCACATTCTCACTCGATACTTGCGTCACACTTTTCCAAATAGCGCCGCCGCGCAGGAGCCGTTCGCCTTGATCGCTGCCGACCGTGTGCTCCGTCCGGTCTCCCAACACGCGGTCGATGCGCTTTTCGCCGCGCACACGTACCTCTGCCGGCGCGGCGCGCGGAAGTTCTACCGAAGCGGCCTCGAGCGCAGCGATCTCGAGCAGGTCGCCGCCGTCGGCCTCGTCAAGGCCGCGCGCCGCTACGATGGCGCGCTCGAGACGCCGTTCGAAGCGTACGCGTGGCTGACGATCGTCGGCGAGCTCATGCATCACGTCCGCGATCACGAGCGGCCGATCCGGCTCCCGCGCCGGCTGCAAACGCTCGAGCGGCCCTACCAGCGCGCCCGCGAACGCCTGATGACGGCGCTCGGCCGCGAGCCCTCCGACGGCGAGCTCGGCGAGGAGCTCGGCGTGCTCGCCGCGACCGTTCGCGAACTCCGCCGCGCCGTCGCCGACCTCGTCCCGGTCGAGATCGATGCCACCGGGGGCGTCGACCCCGCGCTCGAGGATCCCGTCGGCCTCGCCGACCGGCTCGCCTTGAACTCGGCCTCGGCCGCGCTGACGCCGCTCGAGCGGGCCGTCGTCATCGGCGTCTATCACCTCGGTCTCACGCAGCACGAGATTGCGCTGCGCCTCGGGCTGCCGCCAAAGCGCGTCTCGCGGCTGCATCGCGCCGCGCTCGAGTCGCTGCGCAGCCGGTACGTCGCGTGATCGTGCCGCTCGCGCTCGCCGCGCTCGTCGCGCACTGCGCGCCGAGCGTCGGCCCGCTCACGATGAACGCGGTCGTGGCGTACGAGAGCGGCGACCATGCCTACGCGATCGGCGATAACACGACGCACGTCGCATACTTTCCGGCGACGCGCGCCCGCGCCGAGCGGATCGCTCGCGCTCTCGCGCGAGCGGGTCATTCCGTGGACGAGGGCTACGCGCAGCTCAACTCGGCGAACTTCGCGCGCTTCGGCCTCGACGCGGCCTCGGCGCTGGAACCGTGCCGCAGTCTCGCGGCCGGCGCGACGATCCTGCGCGAGGCCTACGCGCGCGCCGTCCGCCACGACGGGCCGGGCCAAGTCGCCCTCGCGCACGCGCTTTCGGCCTACAACACGGGCGGCTTCTTCGCGGGCCTCGGCTACGCGCGCAGCGTCTACCAGACGGCCGCGACGCTGCGCGTTGCGGGCATCCGATGACCGAACTCGTCACGACGGGCGGCTCCGCGAGCCAGCGCACCGCCTCCGCGCTCGTCTCGCGCGCCTTCGCCTACGACGCCGACGTGCTGCCGCTCGCCTACGACGGGTCGACGCTCACGGTCGCGATGACGTCGGAGAGCCCGGAGCTCGTCGACCGCGTCCGGCACCTCGCGCGCAAGGAGATCCGCGCGGTCGTGATGTCGGTGCGCGAGATCCGCGAGGGACTCAACCTGCTATCCCGCGACCGTCGTGCGCGACGTCGATTCGCAGGCCGCGCAGACCCTCGATGAGATCTTTTCGGCCGCGATCGCGAGCTATGCGAGCGACGTGCACGTCGAACCGACCGGCGGCCGCGCCGGTCGCGTCCGGCTCGACGTCGATGGCGTGCTGCAGCACGACCGGACCCTCGAGGACGGCCTCTTCGAGCGCGTCGTCTCGCTCTTGAAAGTCCGCGCGAACATGAATACGGGCGAGTCGCGCATTCCGCAGGACGGCCGGCTCACGATCAGCTTCGACGGCCGCACGTTCGACGTCCGCGCCTCGACGATCCCCGTCGCCGGACTCGAGAAGATCGTGCTGCGCTTCTTGCAGCGCTTCGATCTCGTGCCCGATCTCGAGCAGCTCGGCATGGGCGCGGAGCTACTCGCGCGCTATCAGCGCGGCTTACGTCGGCCGGGTTCGTTTTGCGTCGTCGCGGGTCCGACCGGCTCGGGTAAATCGACCACCTCGTACGCGTCGCTGCAGACGATCAGCCTCGACCAGAGCAACGTCTGCAGCGTCGAGGACCCGATCGAGTACCATCATCGCTGGCTTCGTTCTGTCGTAACGCAGTACGAAGTTGGTCGCGACGTCGGGAGCTTCGCGGAAGGCATTCGGGGCGCGATGCGCGCCGACCCCGACGTCCTTTTCGTCGGCGAGCTCCGCGGACTCGACACGGTTGCCGCCGCGTTGCAGGCGGCGGAAACGGGCCATCTCGTCTTCGCCGCCGTGCATACGCCGAGCGAGAGCGCGCAGACGATCAATCGCATCGTCGGCCTCTTTCCCGCGGACGAACAGCAGAGCGCTCGCGTACGTCTCGCCGATGCGCTTCGCGCGATGATTGGGCTACGGCTCATGCCGTTGCTCGATCGGACGGGTCTGCGCGCCGCGGTCGAAGTCGCGCTCGCCTCCGATGCCGTTCGACGACTCATCCGCGACGGTGCGACGCATCAGCTACGAACGACGATCGCGGCTGCGCGACGCGAAGGGTCGCAGACGCTCGAGTCGCATCTCAGCGAGCTCGTCGCGGCCGGCGACATCGATTTGCAAACCGCCCGTGCTGCGTCGCAGTATCCCGACGACGTTCGCGAACCGATCTCAGGGACGGTACGGCGACGATGATCTCCCAGCCCACCGAAACTCGCGTCCTGCTTCACCGCGTCCTCGAGCTCGAGCGCGCGTCCGCCGACGCCCGCGACCGAGCTGAACTCCTCCTCGGCTTGCAAGAGGCGCTTGCGACGATCGCGCGGACCGAAACGCCCTCGGAGGTCATCGCGCACGCCATGCGCACGGTACGGGCGCCGCTCGGTTTCCATCGCGCAATTTTATTCGAAATAACGCGCGACCATGGCATCGCGCTCCAAACGGTTCTCGACGATCACGATCTTACGCCTTGCAGCGACGAGCCGGGCGTCGTCGTCGTGGAAGATCGAGCCATCCTCGAGGTGCTGCGCAACGAAAGCGGTTTTGCCATCGGCGACGCGACCGACCTGAGCTCGCCGTTGGTGGACACGCGCGGCTGGTACGTCGTCGCGCGCTTGCTCGGCACCGTTGAACCGAACATCGTGCTCTACGTCGACGGGCACTCATCGCGCGAGTCGCTGCCCTGGCACGCAACACTCGTTGCCACGCTTGCGACGATTGCGGGCGTCGCTTACGGGAATGCACACATTCTCGCGACGACCCGAGAAGCGGCAACGCGCGATGCACTGACCGGACTTTCAACCGCCGAGCCCTGATGGAGCGCGGTGAATCGGAACTCGACGCAGCGCGTCGAGACGGCGAACCGCTGGCGCTCGCGCTGATCGACGTCGACGATTTCAAATCCGTCAACGATCTCGCCGGCCATGCGGAAGGTGACCGGACGTTACAGCGACTTGCTGCGATACTCTGTTCCGGGGCGCGCGCGACCGATATCGTCGCGCGCTTCGCCGGCGACGAGTTCGTGGTCGTCTTACCTCGAACGCTCGAACGGGATGCTGAGGGCCGCATCGCGCGACTCTCGCGGGAGCTGCGGGCCTCCAGCGTCCTCTGCTCGATCGGCGTCGCATTGCTTGAGGGCGATGCATCCTTCCAGGAGTTATTTGACCGGGCCGATGCCGCGCTCTACGAGACGAAACGCCGCGGAAAAGACGGTTTTACGTTCGCGGCTTCTCTCAAGCACAGCGGTTGCTAGGAAAGCGAAGAGCCCGACACTTTCGCATCGAGCTCGTTCTGAATCTGGCGCTGTCCTACTCTCGAGGGGCCCTGCGGCCCGACTACCATCGGCGCTGACGGTCTTAACTGCCGTGTTCGGTATGGGAACGGGTGGTACCCCGCCGCTATCGGCGCCAGAAATCGATCGCGTACGCCGGCAATGCCAAGCATACGCAAAACTGCATAGAGAAGAACTTTCAGTGCCGAACCAACAGCGAAGCGTATGAAAGCGTCCGGGCTATTAGTACCGGTTAGCTCCAGCGATTGCTCGCCTTCCACCCCCGGCCTATCAACGTGGTAGTCTCCCACGGCCCTTCACCCTTTCGGGATTGAGATCTCATCTTCGAGTCAGTTTCACGCTTATATGCTTTCAGCGTTTATCTGGTCCGAACGTAGCTACCCGGCTATGCCCCTGGCAGGACAACCGGTTCACCAGCGGTTCGTTCGACCCGGTCCTCTCGTACTAGGGTCGACGCTCGTCAAATCTCCTACGCCCACGGCGGATAGGGACCGAACTGTCTCACGACGTTCTGAACCCAGATCGCGTACCGCTTTAATGGGCGAACAGCCCAACCCTTGGGACCTACTACAGCCCCAGGATGCGACGATCCGACATCGAGGTGCCAAACCTCCCCGTCGATGTGGACTCTTGGGGGAGATAAGCCTGTTATCCCCAGAGTAGCTTTTATCCGATAAGCGACGGCCCTTCCATTCGGTACCGCCGGATCACTTTGCCCTGCTTTCGCACCTGCTCGACCTGTCCGTCTCGCAGTCAAGCTCCCTTTTGCCAATGCACTCTAACGATCGGTTTCTGACCGATCTGAGGGAACCTTTGGGCGCCTCCGTTACTCTTTAGGAGGCGACCGCCCCAGTCAAACTGCCCACCTGACCATGTCTCACCACCGGATAACGGCGGTTGGTTAGAATCCCAAAGTTTTCAGGGTGGTATCCCAACGTTGGCTCCTCGCAAGCTAGCGCTCACGTCTCATAGCCTCCCACCTATCCTGTACGGAAAACCTCAAGACCCAAGATCAGGATACAGTAAAGCTTCATGGGGTCTTTCCGTCCTGCCGCGGGTAACCAGCATCTTCACTGGTACTGCAATTTCGCCGGGCCCCCCATCGAGACAGTGCCCAAGTCGTTACTCCATTCGTGCAGGTCGGAACTTACCCGACAAGGAATTTCGCTACCTTAGGACGGTTATAGTTACCGCCGCCGTTTACTGGGGCTTCAGATCAAAGCTTCGCTTGCGCTAACCTCTCCCTTTAACCTTCCAGCACCGGGCAGGAGTCAGCCCCTATACGTCCGCTTTCGCGTTCGCAGAGACCTGTGTTTTTGTTAAACAGTCGCTTGGGCCTTGTTACTGCGACCCCCCTCAGCTTTCGTCGTAAAGACTAGACCAAAAAGGGCACCCCTTCTCCCAAAGTTACGGGGTTAATTTGCCGAGTTCCTTAACAGGGGTTCTCCCGTCGCCTTAGCATGCTCTGCCAGTCTACCTGTGTCGGTTTACGGTACGGGCACCTATGCTCCTAATTAGAGACTTTTCTTGGCAGCGTGGAGTCAATCACTTCGAGCCAGAAGGCCCTCGCATTCACTTCTCGGAGTTGCCACACGGATTTGCCTATGTGACCCCCTACCAGCTTAGACGCACATCCAATAGTGCGCTGACCTATCCTCCTGCGTCATCCCTTCACTTCACGATCGAACACGAACGACAACACCTGCAAAAGCAGCTGTTGTGGATCGGGCACGATCGAACGGACATCGGTGGTTGCCGAATATGAACGGCATGGCCATCGCCTACGCTTCTCAGCCTCGGCTTAGGACCCGACTCACCCTGAGACGATTGACGTAGCTCAGGAAACCTTAGACTTCCGGCGTGAGGGGTTCTCACCCTCATTTCTCGCTACTTATACCTGCATTCGCACTTGTAGTTCGTCCACGAGTCCTCACGGTCCCGCTTCAGCCTACGCTACAACGCTCCCCTACCGATCGATTGCTCGATCGCAAAGCTTCGGTTCGATGCTTGAGCCCCGTTACATTTTCGGCGCCGCGTCACTCGACTAGTGAGCTATTACGCACTCTTTTAAGGGTGGCTGCTTCTAAGCCAACCTCCTAGTTGTCTGTGCGACACGACTTCCTTTACCACTGAGCATCGATTAGGGACCTTAGCTGTTGCTCTGGGCTGTTTCCCTTTTGACCATGGAGCTTATCCCCCACAGTCTGACTGCCGCAAGATTCGCCCCGGTATTCGGAGTTTGATGGGGTTCGGTAAGCCGGTAAGCCCCCTAGCCCTGTCAGTGCTCTACCCCCGGGGTTTAACGTACGACGCTAGTCCTCAAACTATTTCGGGGAGAACCAGCTATCTCCAGGCTCGATTGGCTTTTCACCCCTATCCACAAGTCATCCAACGTTTTTTCAACAACGACAGGTTCGGCCCTCCACATGAGTTTAATCATGCTTCAGCCTGCTCATGGATAGATCGCCTGGTTTCGGGTCTACTGATACGGACGAGCGCCCTATTAAGACTCGCTTTCGCTGCGGCTCCGGCTCATCACCTTAACCTTGCCCGTACCACGTAACTCGCAGGTTCATTCTTCAATAGGCACGCAATTAGCCTTGCTTTCGCATGGGCCTCTCACGGTTTGTAGGCGCACGGTTTCATGTTCTATTTCACTCCCCTTCGGGGGTTCTTTTCACCTTTCCCTCACGGTACTAGTTCGCTATCGGTCATCACAGAATATTTAGCCTTGGAAGATGGTCCTCCCAGCTTCAGACAGGGTTTCTCGTGCCCCGCCCTACTCACGAACGATCTCAGCAGTTCGACTCCAGTCACCTACGGGACTATCACCCTCTTTGGTGCGGTTTTCCAACCGGCTTCGACTTGGTATCGAATTTGTAACTGCTGCTTTGAAAATCGACTCAAAGGCAATCGTCGTACAACCCCGCCTACGCAACGCTCGATTGCTTACACGTATTCGGTTTAGGCTCTTCCCGGTTCGCTCGCCACTACTACGGGAATCTCGTTTGATGTCTATTCCTGCGGCTACTTAGATGTTTCAGTTCACCGCGTATGCTCTACCACGACTATTGTATTCATCGCGGAGTACGTATCTATAACGACACGTGGGTTGCCCCATTCGGAGATCTTGGGATCAACGCTAGTTAGCAGCTCCCCCAAGCTTATCGCAGCTTGCTACGTCCTTCATCGCCTGTGATGCCAAGGTATCCACCTGTGCGCCCTTGTGTACTTTCGCACTGCCGCCGCTCTTTGCAAGCGACGACCGTTCTATCACTGTCTTTGAAATTGCACCCATACGATGACGGAAAGGCATCGTACAGGCCGCTCTCATGTTCGACACATGAAAGTTCTTCTCTATGCAGTTGTCAATGATCGGAAGTCACGCAATCGATACGGCCATCGCTTCGTTGAAAAGAAGCGAATAGCCGTAGTATCGAGAGCGTTCCCTCAAAGCTGAGCAGTGCAGTCAATCGTGCCGGCAAAGCCGACACGATTGAAACGATGAACGAGTCACCGCGCATAACGAGGTTGAAAAGCCTCGCGCCATCTTCCTCAGCCCGCTGTTACCGTAATGGGCCAGCGGACCCCTGAAAGGGAGGCATCGTTTGTGATCGACGTAAGTTGTACGCCAATGCGCACCGAGCGAACTCGAATGCCGTTGACATGTACTCCTTAGAAAGGAGGTGATCCAGCCGCACCTTCCGATACGGCTACCTTGTTACGACTTCGTCCCCCTTACCTAGCACACCTTAGACGTCTTGCTCCTTGCGGTTGCACGGACGGCTTCGGGTACACTAAACTCAGGTGACGTGACGGGCGGTGTGTACAAGGCCCGGGAACGTATTCAACGCAGCGTAGCTGATCTGCGTTTACTAGCGATTCCGACTTCATGAAGGCGAGTTGCAGCCTTCAATCCGAACTGAGGATGAGTTTAAGAGATTGCCTTACCCTCGCGAGCTTGGAACTCGTTGTCTCACCCATTGTAGCACGTGTGTAGCCCCAGACGTAAGGGCCATGCTGACTTGACGTCATCCCCACCTTCCTCCGACTTCTCACCGGCGGTCTCGAGTGAGAGATCCTTGCGGACCAACACACGACGAGGGTTGCGCTCGTTGCGGGACTTAACCCAACACCTCACGGCACGAGCTGACGACAGCCATGCAGCACCTGTCACCTTGTCATCTTGCGATGAAGGCTCTATTTCTAGAGTTGTCAAGGGATGTCAAGCCTGGGTAAGGTTCTTCGCGTTGCGTCGAATTAAACCACATGCTCCACCGCTTGTGCGGGCCCCCGTCAATTCCTTTGAGTTTTAACCTTGCGGCCGTACTCCCCAGGCGGGATACTTACTGTGTTAACTACGGCACATATGGAGTCGATACCACATACACCTAGTATCCATCGTTTACGGCTAGGACTACCGGGGTATCTAATCCCGTTTGCTCCCCTAGCTTTCGCTCCTCAGCGTCAGAACAACCCCAGGTGATCGCCTTCGCCACTGGTGTTCCTCCCGATATCTACGCATTTCACCGCTACACCGGGAATTCCATCACCCTCTGATTGCCTCAAGAACAAGAGTATCCGTGCCGTTCCCTGAGTTAAGCCCAGGTCTTTCTTCACGGACTTCCTGTCCCGCCTACGAGCGCTTTACGCCCAATAATTCCGAATAACGCTTGCCCCCTACGTCTTACCGCGGCTGCTGGCACGTAGTTAGCCGGGGCTTCCTCCAAGGGTACCTTCAGTATAGTCCCCTTCGACAGTGGTTTACGACCCGAAGGCCTTCTTCCCACACGCGGCGTCGCTCCGTCAGGCTTTCGCCCATTGCGGAAAATTCCTCACTGCTGCCTCCCGTAGGAGTCTGGGCCGTTTCTCAGTCCCAGTGTGGCTGGTCGCTCTCTCAAACCAGCTACCGATCGGAGCCTTGGTAGGCCGTTACCCCACCAACTAGCTAATCGGGCGCGACCCCGTCATCGAGCGAATTGCTTCTTTCAATGTCTCCCGATGCCGGAAGACATGTCATGCGGTATTAGCTAACCTTTCGGCTAGTTATCCCCCACTCGACGGTAGGTTGGTCACGTGTTACTCACCCGTCTGCCACTAGGCATTGCTGCCTCGTTCGACTTGCATGTGTTAGGCACGCCGCCAGCGTTAATCCTGAGCCAGGATCAAACTCTCCAAAAATGCCACTCATGGCGTTTACCCGACATGTGAGGCGGTAGTGGAGCCTTTGAGGCTCTTCTGCTGACTAAGCCGGTCGACCGAAGTCGGCCGTAAGATCAATCGCAACGCGATCGATCGGTCGTTGTTTCGTTTGGATCCGAACAAAATTCACGACGACAATAGATCACCGTCGTAAACTACATTCGTTTCCGATTCTCTCAACCGAAGACAGCAGGCAACAGCTTTCGCCGGCACCAGCTGCGTTCTCCAGTTGGAGACCCACAAACTTATATGCTACTGCACTGCTCAGTTTTCAAGGAACGCGTCTGTCGCACTCGCTCAGCGGCGCCGGATCATCGACCGGCGACGCGAGCCATACGTCAGAGGACGGAACTTAGACTACCACTTCGGATTCACTACGTCAACCCCATCGGCGCTCTTCATTCCACCTCGACTCAGCCGTTGAGTCGAGTGGCAATGGACTTACCCTGCAGGAACAACCCCAGGTAGTCCGGCCCGCCGGCCTTCGAATCGGTACCGGACATGCCAAACCCGCCGAACGGATGTGCGCCCACGAGCGCACCTGTGCACCCGCGGTTGAGATAGAGGTTACCGACGTGGAGCTCGCGCGCCGCCCGAGCCAGCCGCTCGGGATCGCGAGCGTACACGCTACCGGTGAGCCCGTACGGCGAATCGTTCGCAATCTGGAGCGCGGCATCGAAGCTCTGCGCTCGGATAACCGCGAGCACGGGCGCGAAGACTTCCTCACGAGCGAGTTCGTCCTCGGGTTTGACGCCCTCGACGATCGTCGGCTCGAGCAGATGCCCGATGGCGTCGGGCGGAACGCCGCCGCCCGCGACGACGCGACCGCCGGCTGCGACACCGCGGGGAATGAACGCGGCCGCACGATCGCGCGCGCCACGTGAAATCATCGGCCCGACGTCCGTCCCCGGATCGCTCGGGTCGCCGACCGTCAGCCGCCCGGTCCGCTCGACGATGCGGCTCAGCAGATCGTCATAGACGGCGTCCTCGACGATCGCCCGCGAGCACGCACTGCACTTCTGGCCACTGTAGCCGAACGCCGAGCCCACGATCCCGGCTGCGGCCGCGTCGAGATCAGCATCCGCCGAGACGACGATCGGATCTTTGCCGCCCATCTCGGCGACGACCCGCTTGATCCAGCGCTGATCGCCCGAGATGCGCGCCGCGAGCTCGTTGATCCCGAGACCGACTTCCTTCGACCCTGTGAACGAGACGAAGCGCGTGGCGCTGTGGCCAACGAGCGCATCGCCAACGCTCTTCCCAGGGCCCGGGAGGAAGGCGAGCACGTCCTGCGGCAGGCCCGCTTCGTAGAGGAGTTCCGTGAAAGCCGCGGCGATGGCGGGCGACTCGCTGGACGGCTTGAGGATCATCGCGTTGCCGGTGACGAGACCCGCGGCGACCGTCCCGATCGCGATCGCGAGCGGAAAATTCCAGGGCGGGATGGCGATCCCGACGCCGAGCGGCTCGTAGACGAACGCGCTCGTCTCGTTCGGCACCGCGACGAGCGGCGCCGGATGCGCGTACCGCAGCGCTTCACGGCCGTAATATTCGAGGAAGTCGATCGCTTCGGCGATCTCACCCTCCGCTTCCGCGAAGTTCTTCCCGACCTCGATCGTGAGCATCGCATCGTATTGAAAGCGGCGCTCGCGAAGCAGCCTCGCCGCCTCGAAGAGGACCGCGGCCCGCCGTTCGGGCGTCGACCGGCGCCATGTCGCGAAGGCGCGTTCGCCCGCGCTCACCGCCTCGTTCGCGAGCGCGGCGTCGGCGGTTGCGACCGTCGCGACGACGTCGTCCGGACGTGCCGGATCGGTCGAGCGAGCGGACCCGGAGCCGCGTCGTACACGGCCCCCGACAATCGGCGCGACGGTCCGCGGGCCCGCGCGGCGCAGACTCCCGAGTTCCGTTGCATACGCCAGGGCGACACCCGGTTCGGCGATCGAACGCACCGGCTCGTTGCAAAACTTCTCGATCTCCGCATTGCTCATGCGGCGTCCATTCGCCGTCGAAGTGCCCCGAGCCATCGCGCGCGAAGAACGGCCCATGGCCGAACTCTTCATCGATCTCGAGTGGCTCGCGGCGCACCGCGACGATCCGGACGTCCGGATCGTCGACACCCGCAGCAAACCGCACGGATCGCCCGATCCGAACGCGCTCTCGGGGGCCGAGCAGTACGCCCGCGGTCACATCCCGGGTGCCGTGCATCTCGACTACGCGGATCACCTCCGCGACGAAGCAACGCCGCACGCCACGCGCGTGGCCGCCCCCGAGCACCTCGCCGCGGTCCTCGGAGCGAACGGCATCGGCGACGCGACGACCGTCGTCGCGTACGACGACGGAACCGTACCCTACGCGGCGCGGCTGGTCTGGATGCTGCGCTACGTCGGTCACGATGCGTCGCACATCCTCGGCGGAGGCTTCGCAGCCTACCGCGCCGCGGGCGGCGCGGCCACGAGCGCCGTTCCAACGCCGCATCCCGCGCTCTTCACGGTCCGCCTGCGGCCGGAGCTGCGCGCGACCCGCGACGACGTGCTCGCGGTCGCCGAGGGGGACGCCGACGTGCAGCTCGTCGAGACGCAACGCAACGCAACGTACGCCACGCGCGACCGCGACATCGCGGGCTCGATCCGGCTCTCGGGCAACGACCTCCTCGACGACGCTGACGGCGGCCGGATCGTGCCGCGCGCGCGGCTCGACGAGCTCGTCGACGAGCGGGGCCTCGATCGCACGAAGCGCACGATCCTCACGTGCGGCAGCGGCGTCTCCGCGTCGGGAGCCTACATCGCGCTCCTCGCGGCCGGCTTCACCGACGTCGCGGTGTACGACGGCTCCTGGCTCGAGTGGCAGCACGAAGGCTTGCCGACCGTCCCGAAGACCGCGTCCTAACGCGCGAGCTCGGCGAGCCGGCGCACGAGCACGCGCGCGGTCTCTGCAGCCAGCGTTCGGTCGAACGCCCCGTCGCGAGATGCCGCGATCTCCAGGAGCGCCGGGCCCGCGCGAACGACCAGCGTCGAGGGGTCGTAGACCGCGGCGTCGCCGAGGCCGTCGACAAGCTTGGCGCCGGAGGCGCTGGCGTGCGCCGCGAAGACAGCATCGAGATCTTCCGCTCGGGCCAGCCGGCCGAGCACCGTGCACGGCCCGGCTCTGCCCGGTACGACGACGGCGACCGGGCCGCCGCGGCCGCCCGAACCGCACCGCCGCGCGAGCACCGTGTAGAATCGCCGGAGGTCGGCCAGCCGCGCGTCGTCGATGAGCCGATACGCGACCCGCGTGGCGGGCCCGATGCCATCGACCGATGCGACGCACGAGCCGGTCCGGTCGCCGTCGCCCGGCTCGACCACGGCCGCGCCGAGCAGCGCCATCGCGGCATCGGGCTTCAACAGCGCGCACGAGCCGAACGCCGCCGCCGGAACCGCCGGTGGGCCGGCGCCGCCGGCCGCGGCGGGATCCGCCGCGAGGCCGAGCCCGGCCGCCCCGAGCCACGCGCCGAGTGCGAGCGCCGTGGCCACGGCCGTCCGGTTCACGGCCGTCCCGGAAGTCCCGTCGCGAGCCTGCGCATGAACGCTCCGGCGCGCTCGACCGGGTCGCCGCCGGGCGCCGCGTAGGCATCGATGAGCGCGCTGCCGACGATCGCGGCATCCGCGAGGTCGCACGCGCGCGCGACGTGCTCGGGCGTCGCGATGCCGAAGCCCACCGCGAGCGGCAAGTCGGAGACCGCGCGTAGCGCCGCCACGCGCGCGCGCAGGGGACCGAAAACCGGCTCGACGTCCGCTGCGGTAACACCGAGTCGCGAGACCAGGTACGTGAAGCCGCTGCTCGCACAGGCAATCGTCGCGGCGCGCTCCGGCGGCGTCGTCGGCGCGACGAGAAGCGGCAGCACGAGCCCACGCGCGGCGAAGACTGCGCGCAGCGCCTCCGTCTCCTCGAGCGGAATATCCGGCACGAGCGCGCCCGCGAACCCGTGAGTCACGAGCGCGTCCGCAAATCGTTCGGTTCCGTACTGAACGACGGGGTTGACGTAGGTGAACGCGAGCACCGGCGGCGCCCCCGCGGCGATCACGCGGCCCGCGGCCGCGAGGGCGCCGACCGTCGTCGCGCCGCGATCGAGCGCCCGTTGCGCCGAGGCCGCGATCGTCGGCCCGTCGGCGAGCGGATCGCCGTATGGGATGCCGAGCTCGATCACGTCGGCGCCCGCGGCGCCGAGCTCGAGCATGAGCCGCTCCGTCGTCGCGAGATCGGGATCGCCCGCGCAGAGATAGGGGATGAGCGCTCCGCCGCGCGCCGCCTTCGCGGCGGCGAGCGCACCCGCCACCCGATCGATGCCCGTCGCGGCGATCACCCGGCGACGAGCTCGGTCCGGCCGCGCGCTTCGATCTCGGCGACCTGACGCGTATCCTTGTCGCCACGGCCGCTGAGGTTGACGAGCACGAGGCCGCCCGGCCCCCGCTCGCGTGCGAGCGTCCGCGCGTACGCGAGCGCATGCGCGCTCTCGAGCGCCGGAACGATGCCCTCGCGTTCGGCGCACGCATGGAATGCTTCGAGCGCCTCCGCGTCGGTGACGCCGACGTAGCGCGCGCGGCCGCGTTGCTTTAGCGAGGCGTGCTCGGGGCCGACGCCGGGATAATCGAGGCCGGCCGAGATCGAGTGCGTGTTGCGCACCTGACCCTCGTCCGTCTGCAGCAGATACGAGCGCGACCCGTGCAGGATGCCGATCGTCCCGGCGCTCAGCGACGCGGCCGTATCGATCGCGGTGAGCCCGTGACCAGCGGCCTCGACGCCCCAGAGCGCAACCTGCGGATCCTCCGCGAAGCCCGCGAAGATCCCCATCGCGTTGCTGCCGCCGCCGACGCAGGCGACGACGTCGGACGGTAAACGACCGTATCGATCGAGGCACTGCGCGCGCGCCTCGATGCCGATGACCTTTTGGAACTCGCGCACCATGAACGGATAGGGGTGCGCGCCGACGACGCTGCCGATGACGTAGAACGTATCGTCGACGCGCGTGGCCCACTGCCGAAACGCTTCGTTCGTCGCGTCCTTGAGCGTCTGCGTGCCGCCCGTGACCGAGTGAACGGTCGCGCCGAGGAGCTTCATCACATAGACGTTGAGCGATTGGCGCTCGACGTCGAGTGCGCCCATGTAGACGTCGACCGGAATCCCGAGCTTCGCGCCGATCGTCGCCGTCGCGACGCCGTGCTGACCCGCGCCCGTCTCCGCGATAATGCGCCGCTTGCCCATGCGCCGCGCGAGCAGCCCCTGGCCAACCGTGTTATTGATCTTGTGGGCGCCCGTGTGGTTGAGGTCCTCGCGCTTAAGGATCACCGGGGCGGCGCCCGACTCGGCGACGAGCCGCTCGGCGAGCATCAGCGGCGACGGACGCCCGACGAAGTCACGCAGCATCGCGTGATAGGCGTCCCAGAAGCCCGGATCTACGAAGGCCGCATCCATGCCGACCTCGAGCTCGGCGAGCGCGCCGACGAGTACCTCGGGCACGAATTTCCCGCCGAAGCCGCCCTCGAAATAGCCACGTGCGTCAGGTCTCTGCATCGGTCTCCCTTACCGCGCGCACGAACGCGCGCACCTTTTCCTCGTTTTTCCGGTCTGCCGATTCGACGCCGCCGCGTACGTCGACCGCCGCCGGCCGGACCGCTCGCACGCACGCCGCGACGTTGCCGGGCGTGAGGCCGCCCGAGACGACGAGCGGGCGCTCGCGCGCGAGGCCACCCACGAGCGCCCAGTCGTAGGCGACGCCCGTCCCGCCGAGCCGCTCGCCGACCCGCGAGTCGACGAGGATCGTCGCGTCGGGATACCGAGCCGCCATGACGGCGAGCTCCGCCGCGCTCGGCTCCGCGCCCGCCGCGACGTGGAGCGCCTTGTAGTACGGCGCGCCGGCCGCGAGCGCGCGGCACCGCTGCGGCGACTCGTCGCCGCTGAACTGGAGTGCGAAGCCCGCCGCCGTCGCGGCCGCCGCCTCGTCGTCGGTCGGATCGACGACCACCGCGATCCGTTCGAGGCGAGGCGGCGCGCTCTCGACGAGCGCGCGAAGCGTCCCGACGGGGACCCGGCGCGGGCTCTGGGCGGCAAGGATGACGCCGAAGGCGTCCGCACCCGCGGCCGCCACGAGCGCGATGTCAGCGGCGCTCGTGCAGCCGCAGATCTTCACGCGCGTCAGCGTCATGTCGCGGCGAGGCCCTTGAGGTCGCGCACGAGCGCCGCCGGGTCGGCCGCGCGCATCAGCGACTCGCCCACGAGAAAGCCGCGCGCGCCGAAGGCGGCGAGCCGCGCCACGTCGGCAGCGCCTCGAATGCCGCTCTCGCTGATCGCGACGGTCGCGGGCGCAATGCGCGGCAGCAACCGCTCGGTCACGCCGAGGTCGATCCGGAACGTCCGCAAGTCGCGATTGTTGATGCCGACGATCGGCGCGCCGAGGACGCTCGCGCGCTCGAGTTCGCCCTCGTCGTGGACCTCGATGAGCACGTCGAGGTCGAACCGTGCCGCCTCGTCGCCGAGGTCGCGCAGCTGGGCGTCGTCGAGGCCCGCGACGATGAGCAAAATTGCGTCTGCGCCGTACGCCGAGGCTTGGGCGACCTGGTAGGGATCGCTCACGAAATCCTTGCGTAGGATCGGCTGCCGGGCATGCGCGCGTGCGACGTCGAGATACGCGAGGTCGCCGAGGAAATAGTCCGCTTCCGTGAGGACGCTGATCGCATCCGCGCCCGCCGCGTCGTACCGCGCCGCGATCGCGGCGGGATCGAAGTCGGCGGCGATCACGCCGAGCGACGGCGAGGCACGCTTCATCTCGGCGACGAGCGCCGGGCCGTTCGCGTTGCGAAGCGCCGCACCGAATGACCGGCGCTCCGCGCGGCGCGCGAGCCCACGGCGTTCGACCTCGGCGTACGGTTCGCGCCGCCGATCGCGGTCGAGCGCGCGCTTGGTCGCGGCGTAAAGGCGGTCGAGGATGTCGCTCATACGCACTCCTGCGAGATCGGTTCGCGCACCCGTGCGAGCATCGCGTGCGCGCGGCCATCGCTCGTGGCCGCGCGCGCCTCGCGCAGCCCCTCGGCAAGATCGCCCGCGGCGCCGGCTACGACGAGGACGAGCGCCGCATTGAGCGCGACGACGTCCGCACGCGGGGACCGCTCGCCCGCGACGATCGCTTCGAGCGCCGCGGCGTTCTCGGCGACGGACCCGCCCCGCAACGACGCCCGCGACGCGCTCACGCCGAAGGCGCCCGGGTCGAGCACCCAGGCGCGCGAGCCGCTCGCGTCGACCGAGACGACATCGGTCGGCGCCTCGCCCGAGACCTCGTCCGTGCCGTCGCGGCCGCGCACGACGGCGCCCGCGATGCCGAGCTCCGCCATCGCGCCTGCGACGAGCGTGAGATGCTCGACGCGCGCGACACCGATGACCTGATGCGTGGCGAGCGCCGGGTTCGCGAGGGGGCCGAGCAGGTTGAAGGTCGTGCGGATGCCGAGCTCGCGGCGAATCGGCCCCACCGCGCGCGCGGCCGGATGATAGCGTTGCGCGAAGAGAAACGCGAAACCGTCGCGCGCGAGCCGCGCCGCTGCGAGCTCGGCAGCCTCCTCGAGATCGACGCCGAGCGCTTCGAGGACGTCGGCGCTGCCGCAGGCGCTCGAGGTGGCGCGATTGCCGTGCTTGGCGACCACGACGCCGCACCCCGCGACGATGAGCGCCGCGGCGGTCGAGACGTTGATCGTCTCGGCGCCGTCGCCGCCCGTGCCGCACGTATCGACGACGCGCGACGCGGCGTGCTCGACGAGCGTCGCGCGTTCGCGCATCGCGCGCGCCGCGCAGGCGAGCTCGTGCGCGGTCTCACCCTTCGCCGCGAGCGCCGCGAGAAAGGCGCCGACGCGCGCGGGCGACCACGCGCCGTCCATCATCGCGGCAAAGGCGTCGTGGGCCGCGTCGCCCAGCAAGTCGTCACCCGCGACGAGCGCGCGCAGCGTCGCGGCGAAGTCGCTCATGGTTCGGCCGGCACCGTCGCCGCCGGCTGGCCGGCGAGTGCGAGGAAGTTCGCAAAGATCGAGCCGCCGAGCGGCGTGAGCACAGACTCCGGATGAAATTGCACCGCGTAGAGCGGGCGCGTCCGGTGCGCGAGCCCCTGGATGACGGCGTCCTCGCTCGTCGCGTTGACGCGCAGCTCGGCCGGGAACGGATCGTGGGCGATGCACAGCGAGTGGTAGCGCGTCGCCTCGAACGGCGAAGGCAGGCCAGCGAAGATCGCGGTGCCGTCGTGCTCGATCGCAGAGGTCTTCCCGTGCATGAGGTGCGGCGCGTTGACGACCCGGCCGCCGAAGTACTCGCCGATCGCCTGCAGGCCGAGGCACACGCCGAGCAGCGGGCGGCCTGTCTCGAGCGCCCAGTCGATCGACCGCATCGTCTTCCCGGCCTGCGCCGGCCGGCCGGGACCCGGACCGATGCAAACCGCGTCGTGCGCGGCGACGGTCCCTCGCTCGAGGCGAACGTCATCGTTGCGAAGCACGGTGACGTTCGCCGCGAGCGAGCCGAAGAGGTGCGCGAGATTGTACGTAAACGAATCGTAATTATCGACGAGCAGGACGCGCATCAGCGATCGATCCCGAGCACATCACGCACGATCCGCGTCTTCGCGAAGATCTCAGCGTACTCACTCGCCGGATCGCTGTCAGCAACGATGCCGGCCGAGGCCTGCCAGTACGCGCGGCCGCCGACCGTCGCGACGCTGCGCAGCGAAATGCACGAGTCCATGTCGCCGTCGAAGTGCAGAAACGCGACGCTGCCGGCGTAGAAGCCGCGGCGCACGGGCTCGAGCCGGTCGATGATCTGCATCGCGCGAATCTTCGGCGTTCCCGTCACGGTCCCGGCCGGGAAGGCCGCGGCGAAGAGATCGAGGGCGTCGCGGTCCGGCGCGAGCTCGCCGACGACGTTCGAGACGATGTGCATCACGTGGCTGTAGCGCTCGATTACCATGAGCTCGTCGACGCGCACGCTGCCGACGTCGCAGACCGCCCCGAGATCGTTGCGCCCGAGATCGACGAGCATCACGTGCTCGGCCCGCTCCTTGGGATCGGCGAGCAGGGCCTCGGCCGTTGCGGCGTCGGCCTCCGCGTCGGCGCCGCGCGGCCGGGTGCCCGCGAGTGGCCGGATGCGCGCGCGGCGACCGTCGAGCCGGACGAGAAATTCCGGCGACGCGCCGAAGACCGCGCGCCCGGCGTGCTCGATGAAGAACATGTACGGCGAGGGATTGCGCGCGCGAATCTGCCGGTAGAAGTCCAGCGGCGTCCCGTCGAGCTCACACGAGAACTGCACGCCGAGTTGGAGCTGATAGGCGTCGCCGTCGTAGATCGCGCGCTTCGCCTCGTCGAGCCGGGCGAGATACGTCTCGCGATCCATCGACATCTCGACGGGACCGTACGCGCGGACGTTCCCGGGGATCGACGGGCGAATCCCGAGGAGCGCCACGATATAGCCGTCGAGCCGATCTTCGAGCGCGGCGCGTTCGCTCGGATCGCGGCCGAGCGCGATCAATGTTACTTTATGGGTGAAGTGATCGAAGACGAGCCACGTTCCCGGAACGATCGCGAGGGCATCGGCGAACCGCACGCCGGCTTCGGGCTTGGGCCCGATGCGCTCGAGCACCCGCGCCGCATCGTAGGCGAAGACGCACACGACGCCGCCATCGAAGGGGAGCGGCGCCTCGTGACGATACGCGTGGACGAGCGCGCGGATCCGCTCGAGCATTCGGGGATCGTTATCGTACGAGCGTTCCTCGAGATAGTCGAGTCCGATGAACGAGTAGCGCGCGATCCGGTCCGTGCCCTCCACGGACTCGAGCAGACACGAACGCCCCGGGGTAGCCAGGGCGAGATACGCGGAGATCGGGGTCAGCGTGTCGGCGACGAACTCGCGCACCACCGACACGAGCGTCGTCGGCTCGCCCATCGCCAGGGATTCGGTCGCGTCGATCATCGCGTCACCGCCGCGCTTGGCTCGACCGAACGCCGCGGCTACGTAACCAGTTCGAGGATCGAGAGTTCGGCCGCATCACCCGGCCGCACGCGCGATTTGATGATCCGCGTGTAGCCGCCGTTGCGCTCCCGGAGCGCGGGTGCAATCTGATCGCAGAGCTTCTTCGTGACGGCGGGTTCCAAGAGATACGCCGCGACCAGGCGACGCGAATGGAGATCGCCACGACGCGCCTGCGTGATCAACCGGTCGACGACCTTGCTAATCTCCTTGGCCTTGACCGAGGTCGTCTCGATCTTCTCATGCTTGAAGAACGACGTCGCGAGATTGCGCAGGAGCGCCTTGCGGTGGCCGTCGGTTCGGGAGAGTCGCTTGAGTGCGATTTGGTGCGGCATGGCGCTTCCTAGACGGGCTGGCGCAGCGACAAGCCGCGCTCTTCGAGGACCTGCTTGATCTCGTCGAGCGACTTCTTGCCGAAGTTGCGCATCTTGATGATCTCATCTTCGCTCATGTCGAGCAACTCCGAGACCTTCGAGATGCCCGCGCGCTTCAAACAGTTGAACGAACGGACAGAGAGGTTGAGCGATTCGACCGGAATGTCCCACTCGCTCGCCGGGGCGGCAGCGAGCGGCTTCTCTTCCTGCGTGAAGCTGATGAAGAGATCGAGCTGCTCTTGAAGGATGGTCGCCGCGGTCGAGAGCGCGTCGTCGGGCGTGATCGAGCCGTTGGTCTCGATCTCGAGCGTCAGCCGATCGAAGTCGACCGACTGCCCAACGCGCGTGTCGTCGACGATGAAGTTGACCTTCTTAATCGGCGAGAAGATCGAGTCCATCGGGATGAGCCCGATCATGTGTTCGACGTTCTTCTGCTTATCGGCGGTGACGTAGCCGCGCGCCTTTTCGATGCCGATCTCCATCTGGAGCTTCGCCGACTTGCCGTGCATGGTCGCGATGTGATAATCGGGCTGCAGGATCTCGACGTCGGCATCGGGCGTGATATCGGACGCCGTGACTTCGCGGCCGCCGGAGACGGCGAGTGTGAGGACCTTCGGCTCGTCGGAGTCGAGCTTGATCGGCAAACCCTTGAGATTGAGCAGCAGGTTCGTCGTGTCTTCGACGACGCCCGTGATCGTCGAGAACTCGTGGAGCACGCCGTCGATCTTCACGTACGTCACGGCGGCACCGGGGATCGTGGAGAGCAGCACGCGGCGCAGCGAGTTACCGAGGGTGATCCCGAACCCGCGCTCGAGCGGCTCGATCACGAATTTGGCGTAGTTGTCCCGGCGCTCGCGGATCTCGATGCTCGCGCCCTGGGCTGAATCGACGACGGTCATGTTGCTCTCTTCTGCGGCTTACGTTATCCGCCCGGACGGATGAATCCGGACGATCCCACGCCGAGCCGCGTGGACGATCAGAAAGTTAGCGGCTGTAGTACTCGACGATGAGCTGTTCGTTCACCGGCGTATCGATTTGATCGCGGCTCGGCAACGCCGTCACGCGAATCTTGAGCTCGGTCTCGTCGAGGTCGAGCCACTCGGGGTGCGGCCGGTTCTTCGCATACTCGGCGTTGGCTTGGAAGAGATCGCTCGCTTTCGCGCGATCGCCGAGTGTGATCTCGTCGCCGGGCTTCACGAGGAAGCTCGGGATGTTGCACAGCCGGCCGTTGACACGGAAGTGGCGATGCGTAACGAGCTGGCGCGCCTGGGCGCGGCTCATCGCGAGGTTCGTCCGATACACGACGTTATCGAGACGCCGTTCGAGTAGCTGCAAGAACGTCTTGCCGGTCTGACCCGGGACCCGCGCCGCGTCGCGGAAGTAATTCTCGAATTGCGTCTCGAGCACACCGTAGTAGCGGCGCATCTTCTGCTTCTCGCGCAGCTGGCGGCCATACTCGCTGATCTTCTGCCGGCTCGGCTTGCCTTGCGTCTTCTGGCCCGGCGCGGTGCCGCGGCGCTCGACGGCGCACTTTTTTGAAAGGCAGCGATCGCCTTTGAGGAAGAGCTTGATCTTCTCGCCCGTCTTGCTCGTCGCGGTCTCGCGGCGGCACAGGCGGCAGACGGGTCCGGTATAACGCGCCATACTTCTTCTCTAGACCCGGCGCCGTTTGGGCGGGCGGCATCCGTTGTGCGGAATCGGGGTGACGTCCTTGATCAGCGTGATCTCGAGGCCGGTCGCCTGTAAGGAACGAATCGCGGCCTCACGGCCGGCGCCGGGTCCCTTGACGAAGACTTCGGCCGTCTTCATCCCGTGATCCATCGCCTTGCGCGCGACCGCTTCCGCGGCCATCTGCGCGGCGAACGGCGTCGACTTCTTCGAACCCTTGAAACCGAGGTTTCCGGCCGAGGCCCACGCGATCACGCTGCCCTGGTTGTCCGAGATCGTGACGATCGTATTGTTGAAGGACGAGTGAACGTGCGCCACGCCCGAGCCGATGTTCTTGAACTCGCGCTTCTTGCGCGTCTTCGTCTGTTTCTTGGCAGCCAAGGTCGCTCCGACGTCTGTTTATCTTGCCCCGCGTTACGAACCCCGGGGTGTCGTCGCCTCGACTCGGCCGATGGGCGGAGTCTTCGGTCCGAACGGGCGGCGATGCCATCCGGCGCGCAAGGGCGCGGCCGTCTCGCGACGACCGACGCCAGAGTATACCGGAGAACGCCGGCATCGGTCAAGCGATACGGCTAACGCTCGCATCGTCGAAGCCGCCCGCGTCGCCGTGCGGCGGGCTACGGTTCGCAGGCGACCCGCGGGCGCGGCCGCGGTGCTTCCGATGTCTCGAACATGGCGCCGTTCAACGCACTCCTTCGAATCGCGGCCGTGGCGTTCGCGGCCGTCACCACCGTCGCGCCGCTCCACGCGCCGGCAGCCGACCGCTCGACCGACGGCGGCGTCGTGATCTTCGCGACGACGCGCGAGGCGCATGGCGTGGGTGCCGGAACCGTCATCTCGAGCGACGGCGCTCGGTTGCGGATCCTCACCGCGAAGCACGTTGCGACGTTCGGCACGCTTTCCGTGGCCCTGGGCGACGGAACGCTCGCCGCCGCGACGGTCGAGCGGCTCGTACCCGGCCGCGATCTCGCCATCGTCGAGGCCGACGTATCGCCGGAGACGGCGGCCGCCTTTCGGCCGGCGCGACTCGCGCCGGCCGCGAGCAATGCCGTCGTTCACGTCTGGGGGAGCGGGACGACCGGACCCGCCCTCGAGCCCGGCGTCGTCAGCGCCGTCGGTACCCCGATGCCCGACGGCACGGAGCCCGGCGGTCGCTACGAGCTCGCGTGCCGCCTCTGTCACCGTGGCGATTCCGGCGCCGGCGTCTTCGACGGCGGAGGGCGACTGGTCGGCGTGTACGTCGGCTACTTCACGGTCGCCGGCGCGCGGATTCAGGTCGCCGAGGCGACTCAGCTCCGGTAGGAGGCCGTGAACTGGAACGAGCGTTGCGGCGCGCCGAAGAGCTCGCCGCTACCCGTGCTCAGGTACTGCTGGATCGACGTGGTATCGCTGAAATTCGGATTTTCCGGAATGAACACGTGCGAACCGAAGTAGCCGTAGTTCTGCGTGGCCTCGTTGAAAATATTCGTGATGCCGACCGTCAGCGTGATGTTGTGTTGGAGCTGCTGGGCGAGAAAGCCGTCGAAGGTGTTGTAGCCGGGGCGTTCCTTGGGATTATTCGTGCCGACGATATACCCGTCGATGCGGCCCGAGAAGCCGCCGGGCGAACGGTATTCCAGCGCGACGTTGCCCGAGTTGATGGGCACGCCTTGGATCTGGCCACCGTTGACGATGAAGGGGTTGTTGAGCAGAATCGCATTGCTCACGCCCTGTTCGGTCGCCGACTGAAGGTCGTAACTATACTCGACGGCGAGGCGCGACGTGAGACGCTGCCGGCCGGTGAGCTCGATGCCCTTGGACGTGGCCTGTGAGGCGTTGAACGTCGTCGAGATGCCGAGGAACGGATACGCCGACGCGAGATCTGCGGCACTGACGTTGCAACCGGCGGCCGCGAGCTTGCCGATGTAGCCGGCGAGCTGCTGCGCCGTGAGGCCGACGTTACCGTTGTTGAACTGCGTGAGCGGTTGGACGGCGCTGAAGAGCTGATCGCCGACGCGCGTGTAGTACGCGTTAACCTGGACGTTCGATTCCACGTCGAAGCGGTGCGCGTAGCCGACTTCGTAATCGTTGGCGCGTTCGGGACGGATGATCGGATTGCCACCCGTGCCGATCGAGTTCGGGACGCCGCACGACGGATTGAAGCTCGAAGGATTTCCGTTGATCACGGGTGCGCCCGTCGCTTTGAGTTCCGCCGCCGGGTCGCCCGTGGAGTGGCCGTACGTGAGGCGCAGCACGTCGCTCGGACGCGGGCGGAACACGAGCGATACGCGCGGATCGAAGCTCGTCGTATTGTCGACGCTCGAATGCTTGATCCAGAAGTTCGTGTAGGTCGAAAAACCCGGCGAGAACGTCAGATTCGCGCGAGCGAAGCCGCTGTTGTAATGGGTCGTCTCGCTCGGCGAGTAGGAATAGAGCCCCGTGCTGCCGTCGTAATTACGCCGCGTTCCCAGCTGATACTCATTAAAGTAGCCGAAGCCGACGTCGCCCTTCGGCAACGTGATATCGTCGGCGAGCAAGACGCCGTTCGTGTTGAGATACTGCGAATACGCGGTGCCGGCATACGACGTCATCGAGGCGTCGTTGAAGCCCGCCGCTTCCTGCGAACTCTTGTAGTACTTGTAGTAATTGTGAAAACCGTCGGCGATGATCGTCTGCTTCCCCGCCGCCGATTGCACGCGGAGATGGTAGTCGGTCATATCCGTTCCGCGATTGCGACCGGCGCCGCCGCCGAAGGGTCCCGACGACGCGCTCGCCCACTGTGCCGCGGTGTCGCATGCCGTCGCACCGGCGGCACTCGTGACGACCGTGTAGCCGTCGGTCGCCGTGGCGGCGGAGCCGGGAAGCGCGCAACTCGGCGTTTGCGTCGCCTGGATTTGCGCGAGTCGCGTGTTGTATGGAATATTATCGTTATCGCCGTTGCCCGTCGAATCGGACTGCGAGCCGGAGGCGTACAAGGTTCCGGTGACCGACGTCGCGTTCGAGAGATTGTACTTGAGCTTCCCGAGGCCGCCCTTGACGACCGTATTCTGACTGACGGAATACGTATTGAGTGCGAGATTACACGCGGAGATGTCGTTGCCCGCGGTGCACGCCCCGTTGCCCGGGTTGTTCGTATTATTATTGGGACGCCCGGTTTGCGCGATCACCTGGGGTGAAAATAAGCCGTACGTTCCGGAGACGCCCGCGGCGATCGCATAGCCGAGCCGACCGATGGTGCCCGTCGCGAGCCCTCCCGTCGACTGGCGACCCTGATTGCCGAGACCTTCGAGACTGCTGAGTTCGAACTTCTGCGTCGGTTCGATCGTCTGCAAGTCGACCGTGCCGCCGATGGCGTCGACACCGTAGAGCCCCGTGCTCCCCGAGCCGAACGTGACCTGCACCTTCGAAAGCCCGTAGAGCGGCGTATCAGCGTAATTGAACGACGTCGGATACGTTCCACCACCGTTGATGCCGTAGACGCCCTGCGGCCCGACGGGATGACCGTCGAGCAAGGCGACGGTCTCCGAAGCACCGAGCCCACGAATGTTGAGATACGTGTCGTCGCCGACGGATGAGCTAAGCCCCTGGCCGTTGACGCCCGGAAGATGCGCGAGCTGATCCGCGAGCCGGATGCCGTTCTCTTCTTGCACGACGGCCGGATCGAGCGTGCGCGTGATCGTCGTCGTCGAAGCGAGCGCGCTCGCGCCCGATGCCGTGACCGATCCGATCGTTCGCAGATGCGTCGCACCCGCACGCGCGATCGTCACCACGAGATTGACGGCGACGCTCGCCCCCGGCGTCGCGGCGAAGCCGGTGGACTGCGAGGTTTCGTAGCCGCGCGCCCGGACCTCGATCGTGTAGAAGCCCGGCGTCACGTTCGCGATCGCGTAATTTCCCGCCGCGTCGGTCTCGACGGGCGTTCCGACCTCGGCCGAGCCGCGATAGAGCGCGATGCGCGCGCGCGGGATCGGGAGACCGTTGCCCTCGTCGACGACGACGCCCGTCACCTGAGCCGCCGCGATTTTCGCTAGCGAGGTCGCTTCGGGTTGCGCCCCGACCGCGATCGGTCCGGCGGTAACGATAGCGAGCCCGATGCAGATTGGACGAACTGCGAACGACGAACGACGACGCATAACCCTCCTCGAACGGAAAGCCGACGCCCCGGATGGAGCGCCGACTTTTCGAGGATACGCTGCAGGACATTAAGACGATCTTAGCATCGGTTCAACGACCGATTAACCCGTCTCGACGTTTACTCGATGATTCGAATCGTGCCTTAAACGAGCGCCGCCTCGCGCGGAGCGAGTTGCGTGCGAGCACACCAATCGCCGAACGGTTCGCTCGTGCGACGTTCACGCGCGAACTCGGCGAAAATTCCGTCGAGCACGGGTGCGATCTCCGCGAGCGGTAGCAGTTCCCGAAACACGCGGTTGAGTCGCGTGGAATCCGTGCTCCCGCCGAGCGAGAGATTGTAGCGATCCCCGCTGACGCCGACGATCCCAATTTCGGCCGTGTAGGGCCGCGAGCAGCCGTTCGGGCAGCCGGTCATCCGAATCGAGATCGGCTCGTCGCCGAGCCCGTGCGCGACGAGTCGCCGCTCGAGATCGTGCACGAGCGCCGGCAGCGCCCGCTCGGATTCCGCGAGCGCGAGGCCGCACGTCGGAAGCGCGGGACACGCGAGGGCGTGCCGTTCGAGCAGGCTGATCTCCTCGACCCGGCGCACGCCTCGCCGCTCGAGGATCGCGTCGATCTCGTTGCGCACGAGACGCGGCACGTCGACGATGAGCAGATTCTGCTGCGGCGTCAGCACGACGTCGAGCTCGTAGCGCGCGACGATCTCGCGGAGCGCCGATTTGAGCTCGAAGGACCCGTCGTCCTTGATACGGCCGCTGCGGATGCTCACGCCGAGAAACAACCGGCCGTCACCCTGTTCGTGCCAGCCGAGATAATCACGGTGCTTCCACGGCGGCAACGGCCGGAACGCGCCGAGCGTGAGCTTCGCGTACCGCTCGACCTCGCTCGTGAACCACGCGATGCCGCGATCTTCGATCGTGTACTTGAGCCGGGCGTGCTTCCGGTTCGTGCGATCGCCGTAATCGCGCTGAACCTCGACGATTGCATACACCACGCGCATGAGATCCGCGGGCTCGACGAAGCCCAGGGGCTCCGCGAGCCGTGGAAACGTCGTCGGTTTGCGGTGCGTCATGCCGAGGCCGCCGCCAACGTAGAGATCGAATCCGACGAGCACGTCCACGTCCGAAAAGATCGGCACGACGCCGAGATCGTTCGTGAGGACATCGACCGAATTGTCGCCTGCGACGCCGACCGCAATCTTGAACTTCCGCGGGAGATACGTCTTGCGATACAGCGGATCAGGCTCGTGCGTCGTGTGCGCCATCTCGCCGTCGAGCCAGATCTCATAATATGCGCCGGTGCGGGGCGTGAGCAACTCCGCGATGGCGTGCGCCGTCTCGCGCGCGACGACGTACTCCTTGGCCAGAAACGGTGCCGCGGGCGCCATGACGTTGCGGTTGATGTCGCCGCACGCGCCGAGCGTCGACCCGAGATTCTCGTTGATCGCCGCAATGACGTCCTTGAGTTCGGTCTTGTGCACGCCGTGAATTTGAAAGCCCTGACGCGACGTGATGCGCAGCGTCCCGTTGCCGTGGCTATCGCACAGGTCGGCGAACGCCAGGAAGAACGACGCCGGGACGTAGCCACCGGGGTTCTTCGTGCGGACCATGTACGAGTACGATTTCGGCGGCCGCGCGTCGGCCGGGATCTCGAGCCGCTCGTCGCGCGGCACGCTCCGCCGCGCGTCGCGATCCTCTTGCTGATACACGCCGTGGAACTTGAGCAACTGCAAATCGTCGTCGCCGAACTTCGGGGCCGGCGAGACGAGATCGGAGCCGATCGTCCCCCGCAGGCCATCGCTCGCCGCTTTGATCGTTTCGACTTTCGTCGGTCCTGCCACCCGGTTCTCCTGCGATCTCTCGCCTCGGTCTATGCGACGTCACGAACGCCGCTATCGCCGAAAACGATACGGGCCCGGCAAAGTTGCAGGGCCCGCGATCTTTTGGTACCGGTCGAGCCTACTTTTTGACGGCCTTCTTCTTCGCGCCGACGGTCTTCTTGGGACCCTTGCGTGTGCGGGCGTTGGTCTTCGTGCGCTGGCCGCGAACGGGCAAACCGCGGCGATGCCGAAGCCCACGGTAGCAACCGATGTCGGTGAGCCGCTTGATGTGCCCCGAGACCTCGCGCCGCAGATCGCCCTCGACCTTGACCTGGCCATCGATGGCGTCGCGCAGACGCTTCTCCTCGTCCTCGGTCAAATTCTTGACGCGGATGTTCGGGTCGATCCCGGCCTGCGCGAGGAGCTTCTGCGACGTCGGGAGGCCGATGCCGAAAATGTAGGTGAGGCCGATCTCGATACGCTTCTCACGCGGGAGATCGATGCCGGAGATACGCGCCATTAGCCCTGCACCTGCTTGTGTTTGGCGTTGGCCTCGCAGATGACGCGGACCTTACCTTCACGACGGATCACGACGCATTTCTCACACATGGGTTTGACGGATGGTCGGACTTTCACGGGCATTCTCTCTTCGGATTGAACGAGGTGGTCGGCATCATGCCGCCAGTTCCGCTTCGGGACGGAACGGCGCGACGTCGAGCTCGAGGAAGTCGTCGTCGCGAAGGGTGAGGATGCGCGGACCGGCGTCGGTGAGCGCGATCGTATGCTCGAAGTGCGCCGATAGCTTACCATCTGCGGTGACAACCGTCCAGCCGTCCGCGAGGGTCTCGACTTCGTGGGTGCCCTCGGTGATCATGGGCTCGATCGCAAGACAGATGCCTGGCCGAAGGATGATGCCGCGCCCGGGCTCGCCCCAGTTCGGGACCTGCGGCTCCTCGTGCATCTTCGTGCCGATGCCGTGGCCGACGAGCGCCCGGACGACGCCGTAGCCGGAGGCTTCGGCGTGGCGCTGCACGGCGTGGCCGATGTCGGAGAGCCGGTTACCGCGCTGCATCTGCGCGATCCCACGCATGAGCGCTTCCTGCGTCACACGCAGCAGCCGCTCGGCTTCGAGGGACGCGCGGCCGATCGCGATGGACGCCGCCGTGTCGGAGACGTAGCCTTCGAAGGTCGTCCCGATGTCGATCGAGAGCACGTCTCCCTCCCGTAGCACGCGATCGCCGGGGATGCCATGCACCACGACTTCGTTCACCGACGCGCAGATCGACGCCGGATATCCGTGATAGCCCTTGAAGGTCGGGACGCCGCCTCGCTCGCGGATCCCGCGCTCGGCAAGCCGGTCGATCTCGCGAAGCGTCATGCCCGGCTTCGCGGACTTGAGGAGCTCCGTGAGCACGTGGCCCGTGATCTTGCCGCTGCGGCGCATGAGTTCGATCTCGCGAGCGCTCTTCATCGTGATCATGCGTTCACGCCATGCGCGAGCCCGAGCAACTCGACGAGCTTCGCGGTCACCTCGGCGACCGGCGCGAGCGCATCGACCCGCCGCGCGACGCCTCGCCGGCCATAGTGATCGACGAGCGGCAGGGTCTCGCGCTCGTACGTCTCGAGCCGGTCGACGACGACCTCGAGCCGGTCGTCCGGCCGCTGCACGAGCGGGCCGCCGTCGTCGTCGTCGATCCCGGGCGTCTTTGGCGGCGCGAACGTCGTGTGGTAGGTGCGCCCCGTTCGCGGGTTCGACCAGCGGCCCGTGAGCCGCTCAATGAGCGTCGCGCGGTCGGCTTCGAAGAGCACGACGACGTCGAGCGGCCGACCGCCCGCGTCGAGCATCGCATCGAGCGCTTCGGCCTGACCGAGCGTGCGCGGAAACCCGTCGAGCACGAACGAGCCGGCGAGATCGTCCGCAATCATCGCGACGACTAAGTCGTCCGGGACCAGCTGCCCAAGCCGCATGAGCGGCTCGGCGCGTCGCCCGAGCTCACTGCCGTCGCCGACGTGGCGGCGCAGGATGTCGCCCGTCGAGATCTGACGCACGTCATACCGCTCGGCGAGGAGTTGCGCCTGCGTCCCCTTGCCCGCACCCGGCGGACCGAGGAACACCGACCGAACGATCATCGTTTAATGAAGCCTTTGTAATCGCGCATTGCGAGCCGTGCCTCGATCTGCGTCATCGTATCGAGCGCGACGCCGACGACAATGAGCAGCGACGTCGACCCGAGGTAAAACGTCGTCACGCCGAGCCCGCGCTGCAACGTGGACGGTAGGATCGCGAGCAGTCCAAGGTAGAGGGCGGCGACCGTCGTGATGCGCAGGAGAATCCGCTTAATATAGTCTTCTGTCGGGGCGCCCGGACGAATGCCCGGAATGAACGACCCGGACTTCTTGAGGTTCTCCGCGATGTCTTTCACGTTGACCACGACGGAGCTGTAGAAGAACGTGAAGATCACGACGAGCAAGAAGTAGACCAGGTTGTAGAGGAAGCTGTTCGGGCTGAAGTAGAGCTGCAGATCCGTCGCAAAGGCCGCGGCATTCGCCGGCAATGCGATGGGCCCGAGATGGAAATAATTCTCGGCTGCACCGGGATGCTGGAACCACGACAGCGCCTGCTGCGGCAGAAGCAGAATCGAGATCGCAAAAATGATCGAGATGACGCCCGAGTTGTTGAGGCGGAGCGGTATGTAGCTCGACCGGCCAGCGAACATCTTGCGGCCGACGACGCGGCGCGCCTGTTGCACGGGCACGCGGCGCTGACCCTGGTACATGAAGATGATCGAGACGATCGTGAAGAGCGAGATCGCGAGGAAGACGATCAAGCCAAAGACGTTGAGACCGCCGCGTTGACCCGCCTGCACGGTCTGCGCGACGTACGTCGGATAGCGCAGGACGATGCCGATAAAGATGATCAGCGAGACGCCGTTGCCGATGCCGCGGTCCGTGATCTGCTCGCCGAGCCACATCAGGAAGAGCGTCCCGGCCACGAACGAGATGATCGCGAAGACCACGTACTGCCACGACGTATCGTAGAACACGCCCGACCGGCTCATGTTGATCGACATCGTCGTCGCCTGAACAAACGCGAGCACGATCGTGAGCCAGCGCGTGTATTGACCGATGCGCCGTCGGCCTTCCTCGCCGCCCTTCTTCGCGAGATCCTCGAGATGCGGCAAGACGACCGTCATCAGCTGCATGATAATCGAAGCGTTGATGTAGGGCGTGATGCCCATCGCAATGATCGCCAGCCGCTGGAGTGCGCCGCCGGAGAGGAAACCGAGGAAGTTATAAAACGAGCCACCGCGCAAGAGCGCCTGCCACTTCGCATCGTTGACGCCGGGCAGCTGCACGTGGATCATGAAGATGAACGCCGCAAACGCGAACAGCACGAAGCCGACGCGCTTGCGGATATCGGGAACGAGAAGCGCGGCTCGGAGATTGTCGAGCAAGCGCTACTCCGCCGTGACGGGTCCCGAAGCGGCGTCGCCGAACTCGGCGCCGGCCGCAACGAGCGCTTCGCGAGCGGTACCCGAGAACGCGATATCGCGGAAGCGCAGGCCCTGCGGCAACGTTCCGTTCGACTTGTTGCCACCGAGGATCTTGATGCCGTCGAGCTCCTTGCTCACGAGCTTCTGCTCGAGCAACGACTCCGGCGAGACCTCGATCGAAGCGTCCCAGCCGACGAGATCGGAGAGATTGAGCACGGCGAAGCGCGATCGGAAATGCCCGATGTCACGGGCCTTTTGCGAGTACCCGCGCTTGTGCGGCAGGCGTCGCGCCCACGGTGTCTGGCCGCCCTCGAATGCGGGGCCCTTCCCACCACCCGAGCGGACGGTTTGTCCCTTGCCACCCTCGCCGCCAGTCTTGACCATGCCGGAGCCGTGGCCGCGTCCGACGCGCGTGCGCTTGGGACGCGCGCCCTCGTTCTCGCGAAGCGTCGCAAGCGTGAGGGTCGGGGCGCCCGATTCGATGCCGTTGCCGCGCGACTTGGCCGGCGAGGCGTTTTTCTGTGCCATACGATCCCCTAGGCGTACAGCTCGGCGACCGTCTTGTCGCGGAGCTTGGCGACGGTTTCGGCCGTCTTGAGCGAACGGAGCGCCTCGTACGTGGCGAGCACCACGTTGATCGGATTCGACGTACCGAGAGACTTCGTGAGAATATCGTGGATGCCGGCGAGCTCGAGTACCGCGCGCATCGGACCGCCGGCGATGACGCCCGTCCCCGGCGCCGCGGGCTTCATGAACACGCGGCCCGCGCCGACCTGAAGCGTCACTTCGTGCGGGATCGTCTTCTCGACCATCGGCACGGTGATCATCGCCTTCCGAGCCTGCTCGACGCCCTTGCGGATCGCCTCGGGGACTTCGCCCGCCTTGCCGATCGCGAAGCCGACGCGACCCTTGCGGTCGCCAACGACGACGAGCGCGGAGAAGCTAAAGCGCTTGCCGCCCTTGACGACCTTCGCCACGCGATTGATCCGGACGACGTTCTCTTCGATGCCCGAGTTGTCGCGATCGCGACCGCCACGATTGTACACTTAAAGGGCTCCCCACGTTGCGGGGAGCTTGGCGCGCAGCGCGCCCCCGCGCGACTTCGCGCGCGGGACCCCGACATTATTTCGCATGCGCATGTTCATTAGAACTCCAGTCCGGCTTTGCGCGCGGCATCGGCGAGTGCCGCGACGCGGCCGTGATACTTCAGCCCGCTCGTGTCGAACACGACAGCATCGATGCCGGCGGCCTTCGCCTTGCGGCCGATCGTCTCGCCGACGCGGCGAGCGGCTTCGACATTCGCCCCGAGCTCGAGCGAAAGAAGGTCTTTCTCGCGCGTCGATGCGGCAACGAGCGTGTGGCCGCGCGCGTCGTCGACGACGGCTGCGTAGATGTGATGCAGCGTGCGATGGATCTGCAGCCGAGGCCGCTCCGCCGTTCCCATGACCTTCTTGCGCAGACGTGCATGACGCCGGACGCGCTGAAGGTTGCGACTGATCGCGGCCATTACTTCTTGCCTGCCTTGCCGGCTTTACCGAGCTTCTTCTTGATGACTTCGCCCTCGTAGCGAACGCCCTTGCCCTTGTAGGGCTCCGGCGGCCGCAGGGCGCGGATCTCCGCCGCGACCTGGCCGACGCGCTGCTTGTCGATGCCGTCGACATGCACCTTATTCGTGCCCTCGACCGCGAACGAGATGCCGGCCGGCGCCGCGTACGAGATGGGATGCGAATAACCGAGCGTGAGGTTGAGGGAGTCGCCCGCCTTCGCGGCCCGGTAGCCGACGCCCTGAATCTCGAGGCTCTTGCGAAAGCCTTTCGAGACGCCCTCGACCATATTCGAGACGAGCGTGCGGGTGAGGCCATGTGCGGAACGGTGCTCCTTGGCATCGCCCTTGCGCTCGACGACGAGCGTCGGGCCGTCGACTTTGACGTCGACGACGGGGAGGATGTGCTGGCTGAGCTCGCCCTTCGGGCCTGTGACGTATACGACCGAATCGCGAACGTCAACGGTAACCTGAGCGGGGATCTCGACCGGCAGCCGTCCGATTCTAGACATGAGCGATTACCATACGTAAGCCAGGACTTCACCGCCGCAGCCCTCGCGCTTCGCGCGCTTGCCGGACATGATGCCCTTCGAGGTAGACATGATGACGAGACCAAGGCCGCCGAGGACGCGCGGGATCTCCCCGCGGCCCGTGTACACGCGTAAGCCCGGACGGCTGATCCGGCGCAGGTTGGTGATGACCTTCTCACGTTCCGGGCCGTACTTGAGCGTCACGCGCAACACGCCTTGCGGACCCTCCGCAACGCGCTCGACGTCGCGGATGAAACCCTCTTCCTTGAGGATCGCCGCGACGGACGCTTTCATCCGTGACGCCGGGATATCGACCGTGGGATGGCTCGCGGTGTTCGCGTTGCGAATGCGCGTGAGCATGTCGGCGATGGGATCGGTGATGACGCCCATTACCAGCTCGCCTTCGTCACGCCCGGCAGGAAGCCACGGTGAGCATTCTCGCGCAGGCAAATCCGGCACATCGCAAACTTTCGATAGAAACCGCGCGGCCGGCCGCACGTGAGGCAGCGATTGTGCTGCCGCACGGCAAACTTCGGCGTCCGTTTCGCGCGCACGATACTCGAGGTCTTGGCCATTACGTCCGTTCCTTTTGCAGCGGCAGTCCCATGTGCGTCAGGAACTCCGTCGCTTCTTCATCGTTCTTCGCGGTCGTCACGATCACGATGTCCATGCCGCGCATCTTGTCGACGCGGTCGAAGTTGATCTCGGGAAACACGATCTGCTCGCGCAGTCCGAGATTGTAGTTCCCGCGGCCGTCGAACGACTTGCGGTTGAGCCCACGAAAGTCGCGGATACGCGGCAACACGACGTTGAAGAGCTTGTCGAGGAAGATGTACATCCGCTCGCCACGGAGCGTCACCTTGGCGCCGATCGACATCCCTTCGCGGAGCTTGAACGCCGCAATGGACTTCTTGGCCTTGGTGATCACCGGCTTCTGGCCACTGATGGCCTCGAGCTCCTTGACGGCGACGTCGAGGACCTTCGAATTCTGGATCGCCTCGCCGACCGACATATTGATGACGACCTTTTCGAGCTTCGGCACCATGTGCACGTTGCCGTAGCCAAACTTCTCGATCATCTTCTTGCGAACGTCAGTGTCGTAGCGCTCGCGCAGGCGCGTGGTCGCCATTCTATTTCCCCTTTACGAAGGGCACGAGTAAGTCTTCACCCGACCGCACGGCGACGCGCGTCGTCGTCCCATCGGCCTTCCGAACGCGGCGAACGCGCGTCGGAAGGTCAGTCTTCGGATCGATGACCTGCAGCGCCGAGATCGGAATGGGCGCTTCCTTCTCATAGATGCCGGCCGAACGTGCGCCGTCCGTCCCCTGCTTCGAGTGCCGCTTCTTGACGTTGAGCCCCTCGACCGTCGCAACGCCGTCCTTTGGGAAGACGGCCTTCACGGTGCCGCGCTTGCCCTTGTCACGACCACGGCGTAAGACGACGATGTCGCCCTTGACGATGTGCGGCTTTTTGATCGCGTCCGGCATCACAGCACCTCGGGCGCGAGCGACGCGATCTTGAGGAACCCGCGGTCGCGCAACTCGCGACAAACGGGTCCGAAGACACGCGTCCCGCGGGGGTCGAGGTTTCCCTTCTCGCCCTTGATGATCACGCACGCGTTGTCGTCGAATTTGATAAACGAGCCGTCGGGCCGCTTCGTCGGCTGGGCGCAGCGAACGACGACGGCCTTCACGACTTGGCCCTTTTTCACGGCGGCACCCGGAATCGCACTCTTGACGGTCCCGACGATGACGTCGCCGACGTAGGCGTATTGATGCTCGGATCCACCCTGCACGTGGATGCAGAGGATCTCACGAGCACCGCTGTTGTCGGCGACTTTTAACCTGGTCTCTTGCTGAATCATTTTGGGCCCGTCTTCTTCCCGATGCCTTCGTTGCTGCGTCGCTCGCGTGCATGCGCACGCGTCGCTCCTGGCGCCTCGGCCTCGGAAAGAATCCGAGCCCAAACGTCGGTCGTCGTGTTGCTCACTTGGCGCGCTCGACGATCTCGAGGAGGCGCCAGCGCTTGTCGCGCGAGATGGGCCGCGTCTCGATGATGCGGACCGTGTCGCCGATCTTCGCGTCGTTCTTCGCATCGTGCGCCTTGAAGCTCACCGACTTGCGAACGATCTTCTTATACGTGGGATGCGGGACGCGCGTCTCGGTCACGACGACGATCGTCTGCTCCATCTTGTCGCTCTTGACGCGCCCGAGCTTGACGCGGCGACGGTTGCGCGCCGGCGCTGCGGACTCGACGGGGGCGACGGGCTCGGACGTCGAGGTCACCGGCTCAGGCTGCTCCATGCTTTGCCTCCGCGAGGCGCTTCTCGCTGATAACGGTTTGGATTCGCGCATACTCGCGCTTCGTGGCCTTGACGCGCGTGAAGTCCGAGAGGTGGCCCGTGCGCAACTGGAAGCGCAGATTAAAGAGCTCTTCCTTCTTGTCGCGGGCCTTCTGCTGGAGATCGGCGACGGTCAAGCCGCGCAGATCGTTCAAGCCGTCGTTCATGACGCGACCTCCGTCTGAGATGCGCGCGTAACGATCTTGGTCGAGATCGGGAGCTTGGCAGAGGCGAGCCGAAGCGCTTCGCGCGCAACATCCTCGCTCACGCCGCCGATCTCGAAGAGGATCCGGCCGGGGCGCACGACTGCGACCCAAAACTCCGGGTTTCCCTTGCCGGAACCCATGCGGACCTCGGCCGGCTTCTTCGTCGCAGGCTTGTCCGGGAATACTTTGATCCAGACCTTGCCGCCGCGCTTGATGTGGCGCGTCATCGCAATACGTGCCGCCTCGATCTGACGGCTCGTCATCCAGACGGGCTCGAGCGCTTGCAGCCCGACGTCACCGAACGTCAGCGTGCTGCCGACGAGCGATTTGCCGGTCATGCGGCCGCGATGCTGCTTGCGCCACTTGACGCGTTTGGGAGTCAGCATGGCTTACGAACCCTCCTGCTGGGACGGACCGCCAGGACGCTCGGCCTCATCGGAGGCGACTTCCATCTGCGGCTCTTCCACCGACGTCTGGGTCGTCACGCCGGACCCGTGCTCCGCCGCGCGGTCATGCACGGCGGAACCGCCGTGCTCGCCCGTGCTCTTCGGATCGCCGGGCTCCGCCAGCGCGCCATCGATCGTCGAGGCGAGCGACGAGCCGTCATTCGCGATCTCGGCGGCCGTCGGCAACGCGACGCCCGGACCGCCGGGGCGCGGCCGAGCCGCGCCGCTCCGACGATCGTTCCGGCGATCGCGGAACTGCGCGCGATCGCCAACCGGGCGCTCCGGGCGCTGCTCGACGCGCGGCTGATCCGGCAGAACCTCGCCCTTGTAGATCCAGACCTTCACGCCGATCCGCCCGAAGGTCGTGAACGCCTCGACGTGCGCGTAGTCGATGTCGGCGCGTAGCGTATGCAGCGGAACCTTGCCGTCGTGGTTCTGCTCGGTGCGCGCGATCTCGGCACCGCCGAGGCGGCCGGAGCACATGACCTTCACGCCGCGCGCGCCGGCCTTCATCGTGCGCATGATCGCTTGCTTCATGGCACGGCGAAACGCGATACGCTTCTCGAGCTGATCGACGATATTCTGGCCGACCAGCCGCGCGTCGAGCTCGGGATGCTTGATCTCGACGACGTTGACCTGAACGTTCTTCTGCGTGAGCCGCTCGAGGTTCTTCCGGATGTCCTCGATACCGACGCCGCGCTTTCCGATGATGATGCCGGGCTTGCCCGTATGCACGATCACGCGCGCCTGATTGGCACGGCGCTCAATCTCGACCCGCGAGATGGCGGCGGCACGCGTCAGCCTCCCGAAATACTTACGGATCGACTGATCCTCGTGAAGCCAGACGCGGTAGTTCTTTTTCTCGAACCACCGGCTGTCCCACGTGCGCGTTATGCCGAGCCGAAACCCGACCGGATTGACCTTCTGTCCCATGTTACTCCGCCGCTCCAGCGGCCGCGGCTCTCGTCTTAGGGGCGCGCGTGCGGCGCGCGGGTGCAGGTCCCGCCGCGGCGCGGCGGCGGGTATCGAGCGTCGAGAGCGCGATCGAGGCGCCCGAGCGGCGCTTCGGCTGATGCTTCGGCGGCGTCGACCCGACGGCGATCGTCACGTGCGACATGCGCTTGCGCTTGAAGGCCGCGCGGCCTTGCGCGCGTGGATCGAGCCTGCGCACGGTGGCGCCGCCCGGTCCGCCGTCGACGGTCACGCGCGTGATGAACAGACCGTCGGAGGCCATGTTGTGATTGTTCTCGGCATTGGCGACAGCGCTGCGTAAGAGCTTCGACATCGGCTCAGAGGCGAAGACGCCCGAGAACTCCATGAGCGCGAGCGCCTCGCGAACCGACTTGCCGCGAATGGCATCGGCGACGCGACGCAACTTCCGCGGACCCACCCGCGCAAACTTGAGGTGCGCGAACGCCTCCGTCCGCTCCGGCGACCGTTCCATAGCGCTCACTTAACCGAACTCTTTTCCTGACCCGAGTGACCCTTGAAGAGACGCGTCGGCGAGAACTCGCCAAGCTTGTGCCCGACCATGTTCTCCGTGACGAACACCGGCACGTGCGTCTTGCCGTTATGAACGGAGATCGTATGACCGACCATCTGCGGGATGATCGTGCTCGCGCGCGACCACGTCTTGATCACGCGCTTCTCGCGCGTGCTGTTCATCTTCTCGACCTTGTTGAGGAGATGGTCCGCGACGAACGGGCCTTTCTTGAGGGAACGACCCATTACTTGGCACTCCGCTTGCGAACGATCATTTTCGAGGTGCGCTTATTACGGCGCGTCTTCTTGCCCATCGTCATCTGGCCCCACGGCGTGGTCGGCGGGCGGCCCGAGGTGGACCGAGCCTCGCCGCCGCCGTGCGGATGGTCGACGGGATTCATCGCGATACCGCGCACCGACGGCCGCTTGCCCATGTGCCGGATGCGGCCGGCCTTGCCAATGACGACGTTCTCATGATCGAGATTGCCGAGCTGTCCGATCGTGGCACGGCAGACGATGAGGATGCGCCGGACTTCGCCCGAGGGCATCCGGACCTGCGCGTACTCGTCTTCCTTCGCCATGAGCTGCGCGGACGAGCCGGCGCTGCGCACGAGCTTGCCGCCCTCGCCCGGCCGCAGCTCCACGTTGTGGATGACCGTGCCGAGCGGGATGTTCTTGATGGGCAGGCAGTTGCCGGTCTTGATGTCGGCCTCGGGCCCCGAGTAGACAAGCTGTCCGATCTCGATGCCAACGGGCGCCAAGATATAACGCTTCTCGCCGTCGCGATAGTGCAGCAGGGCGATGCGCGCCGAGCGGTTGGGATCGTACTCGATCGCCGCGACCTTCGCCGGGATACCATCCTTCGTGCGCTTGAAGTCGATCAGGCGATACTGCTTGCGCGTCCCGCCGCCCTTATGACGCACCGTGATATGGCCGTTATTGTTGCGGCCCGAGTGCTTCTTCTTGACCTCGACCAGCGACTTCTCGGGCTTCTTCTTCGTCAGATCTTTCGTATCGATCGTCGTGATGAAGCGCTGCCCCGCCGAAGTCGGCCGATACCGCTTAACCGCCATACTAGTTAGCCTCTACTGAGTTGATGTCAGCATCCGAAGCGGACGAGACGATGAGACGCCATTGCGAAACGTACGAGCGCGTGCAGATCTCGCTCGAGCGCGAGGCGCGACGAGCGACGCGTCCTCGAGGACGCGAGTGAGGAGCAACGATGCGATCGAGTGAGAGATGCATGCGCCTACTGCTCGAAGGGGTCGACGCCGCCGAGTGAGATCTTCTGACCAGCCGCGAGCGTGACCACGGCCTTCTTCCAATCGGCCTGACGGCCACTCGTGCGATTGCCGCGGCGCGCAAAGTTCTTGAGCTTGCCGCCAACGTTGACGGTGTTGATCTTGACGACGTTGACCTTGAAGATCTCGGCGATCGCGTGCTTGATCTGCGTCTTCGTGGCGCGGCGGTCGACTTCGAAAGCGTACTGGCCAACGGCGGTGCCGGCCATCGACTTCTCGGTGATGAGCGGGGCGACGATGATATCGCGCGGATCCATCAGGCGGCGTCCTTCTGGCGCGGGGCCGGATGCATCGCGGAAAGCTCGTCGTACGCGGTCGTGGTGAGCACGAGCCGCGCGAAGCTCAGGACATCCTTGACGTCGAGGGCACCCGTGTGCGTCACGGCGGCGCGCTCGAGGTTCCCGCCGGCGCGCTCGAGCGAGGTGCCGACCGTCTCGCGTTCGGCGTAGCCGTACACGACCAGTGTGCGTGCACCCGACTTCGCAGCCTTCGGCGAGCCGAAGAGGAGCGCCGCGAGATCTCGCGTTTTGCTGATATCGAAATTCTCGGTCGCGAGCACGGTCACCGAATCGCTCGCGAAGCGCTCCGCAAGCGCCGCGCGGAACGCGGCCTTGCGCTCCTTCTTATTGAGCGAGACGACGTAGTCGCGGGGCTTGGGTCCGAAGACGACGCCGCCGTGACGCCACTGCGGGGACCGGGTCGAACCCTGGCGCGCGCGGCCGGTGCCCTTCTGCTTCCAAGGCTTGCGGCCACCGCCGCGGACTTCGTCGCGCCGGAGCGTCGACGCCGTGCCGGCGCGCGGGTTGCTGAGCTCGCGGAAGACCGCGCGGAAGATCGCGTTGCGCTTCTCGGGCGACGTATTGGCGAAGCCGGCGGGAACGTCGAGATCGCGCACGGCGCTGCCGTTGACGTCGATGACCTTCGGCATTACTTACCGCCCTTCGCGGGGGCCTTGGCGGCCTTAGCGGGCGCCTCTTGCGGGGGCTTCGGCGGCCGAGCGGCAGTGCAAATCAGGACAATGCCGTTCTTGGCACCGGGTACCGGACCGCGCACCAGCAACACGTTGCGCTCGGCGTCCGCGCGCACGACCTCGAGATTCTGGTGCGTCGTACGATCGACGCCATAGTGACCGGGACGTCGCGAGCCGCGGTGCGTGTGACCCGAGTTCGTGTCGCCGTTGGAGGCCGGCTGACGATGGATCATCGAGCCGTGCGTACGGTTGCCGCCACTGAAGTTATGACGCTTGATGCCGCCGGCGAAGCCGTGGCCCTTCGAGATGCCGACGACGTCGACGAAGTCGCCCTCGGCGAACGAGTCGACGGCGACCGTCCCGCCGACGTCCGAAACGTCGCCGATGTCGCGGCGGAACTCACGGACGTGGCGCTTGGGCTGCGCGATGCCGGCCTTCTTGTACCGGCCGGCCTCGGGCTTCGTGAGCCCGTTCTTGCGCGCGTCGAGAAAGCCGAGGGCGACCGCCTCGTAGCCGTCGGTCTGAACCGTCTTGTGCTGCAGCACGACGCACGGCCCCGCCTCGATGACGGTGACCGGGACGTACCGCCCGTCGGCGGTAAAGACGCTCGTCATCCCGACCTTGCGGCCGACGATGTTTTTCATTGCAACTCCACGGGGCCTGGCGTTCGTTCTTCGGCCGTCGCTGCGGCGCGTCGAAACGCAGCCGCGGCGAAGGCCACAACCCGAGTAGTATACGGGCCGCGCAGTGGGAAGTCAAACCGCCCCCGAACGCTGCCGCCGTGTGGCTCGCGATCGCCCTCGGCGCGGGCTTCGGCGCCGCGCTCGGCTCGTTCGCCGGCGTCGTCGCGGTGCGCGGCTGGCGAAGCGCGCTCGATCCGCGCTCGGGCCGGTCCCGCTGCGCCGCCTGCCGGCGGCCGCTGTGCTGGTGGGAGAACGTGCCAGTACTCGCGTGGCTCGCGTTGCGCGGCCGCTGCCGGACGTGCCGGGCGCGGATCCCGGTGCCGCTGCTCGCCTACGAGGCGATCGGGGCCGCGGCGGGCGGCTCGACGGCGTTTGCCTTTCTCGGATCCGCGGTTCCGCGTTGAGCGACGACAAGCCAAGCGCGCGCGATCATCCTCGGTCGCGGAGCGGCTTCTCGGCGGTGACGCTCGCCCGGCTCGCGCTCTTGGGATCGTGCGTGCGCAACGCGCACGGCGACCACCCTTCGTTCCGATCCGGCTTGCCCGAAGACGACGAGCCGTAGATCACGGCGAGGTCTTGAGGATCTCCGCGACGTCGAGGGACAGCGCCGGGAAGCGCTCGGGCGAGACGCGGCCGTCGACGAGGCTCTCGGGATCGCCGTACCGACCCTCGCCGACCAGGCGATAGACGAGAAGCGTATCGCGACGAAGGTCGACGATCCAAAGTTCCGGGATTCCCTCGCGCGCGTACAACGGCGCCTTCACCCGCATATCGTAGAAGAGCGAGCTGTCGGCGACCTCGACGGCCAGGAGCGCATCGCGGCCCCGCGCACCCGCGGCAGCGTAGAAGTCGGGCGCTTCACTGAGGACCAGCAGATCGGGCTCGGGTTCGGAGAACGGCGGCAGCAGAATCGACCCCTGAGTCCGGACGATCGCGGCCGTGCCGCAGGCGAGGACGAACATCCGGTTGAGCCGGTCAACGGCGGCGAGGTGACGACGTCCGATCGGGCTCATCTCAACGACCTGACCGTCGATGAGCTCGACGCGCCGATCGCGCGGGAGTATACCCGCGTCGCCCATCGCGTGATAGTTCTCGATCGTGAAGCGGTGGGGTTGCATGACTTCCATCTCAGACGCTCCCCTCGAGCGGCGCGTTCGCCCATCGGCTTCGCCCTCCCGTGCTCCATCGCGACGGGGCGCGCTGCGACGCGGTCGCCGGTGCGGCGCTACGGGGAGGGCGCGGCGCGCTCGACGACCATCGCGTCGCCGAATGAGTAGAAGCGATAGCCGCGCGTGATCGCGGCACGGTACGCCTCGGCAACGCGGGCGTGGCCGCCGAATGTCGCGACGAGGACGAGCAGCGTCGAGCCCGGCAGGTGGAAGTTCGTGAGCAGCGCGTCGACGACGCGGAAGCGGTAACCCGGCTTCACGTAGAGCGCGGTCTCGGCGTCGCCCGCAGCGACCGTCCCGTCTTCGCCCGCCGCCGACTCGAGCGCGCGCATCGCCGTCGTGCCCGCTGCGACGACGCGACCGCCCGCCGCTCTCGCGCGAGCGATCACGGCGGCCGTCTCGGCCGGAATCGAATACCGCTCGGCGTGCATCGGGTGATCGGCCACGCGTTCCGCCTCGATCGGCCGGAACGTCCCGAGCCCGACATCGAGGACGAGCGGCACGATCGTGACGCCGCGCGCCAAAATCGCCGCGAGCACCGCCGGCGTAAAGTGCAGCGACGCGGTCGGCGCCGCAACGCTCCCTGGCACGCGTGCGAACACCGTTTGATACCGCGCGTCGCGTGCCGGGTCCCCGGGACCGACGTACGGCGGCAGCGGCATCTCCCCAACGGCCGCCATCAGCGCCGCGAGGTCGACGCCGTTGTCGAATCGGACGACCCGTACGCCGCCCTCCTCGCTCGCGACGACTTCCGCGCCGCCGGCGTCGCCAAAGTCGATCCGGACGCCGGCCGTCAGCCGCCTGCCGGGCCGCGCGAGCGCGCGCCAGTCGCGCGTCGCGTACGCAAACGGTCCGCCGTCGGCCGGGCGCAGCAGCAAGAGCTCGACCGCGCCGCCGCCGGGCTCGCGGCGGCCGCGTAGCCGCGCGCGCACGACCCGCGTCTCGTTGACGACGAGCACGTCGCCCGCCCGCAGCCACGCGGGGAAGTCGGCAAACGTCCGGTCCTTCGGCAGGCCGTCGCCGACGACGAGCAACCGCGCGGCGTCCGCAGGATCGGTGGGCGTCGTTGCGATCCGGCCGGCCGGGAGCTCGTAGCGGTAGGCGGCGGTCGCCTCGAGGTCCGCCGGATCGAAGTCAGGCGCGGGCGAGTGTCGTTCCCGGAAAATAGAAGGCGACGATCGCCGTGGCGGCCGTGCCCTGCGCGCCGAGTCCGCGCGCGCCCCACTGGCAGAGGCCGACGCCGTGGCCGAAGCCGGTGCCTTCGAGCGCGAGGGACGCGCCGCCGTCCGCGACCTGCGCGACGCGAACGTACGCGCTCCGCACGACCGTCGGCCCGGCCTCGGCGCGCAACAACGGCAGCGAGACATCGATCGTCCCGGCCCGGCCGACACATGCGAGCCCATCGGGCCGCAGGCCGGGCGTGCCGACGATCGCGACGGACTCGAGCGCTCCGACGCCGGCGAGCGGGGCGCGCGGCCGCGCGAGCGGCGCGACCGCGATCGACGTCTGCCACGCGAAGAGCGGCGCATTCGCGCAATACGGGTCGGCGATGCTCGGCAAGTAGGGATACGGCGTATCCCAAACTTGTGCGGCGGACGCCGTCCGGCCGCCGCAGCAGGCGCTGTAGGCGACGCGCGCGGGTCGCCCGCCGTACGACACGATCTTTCCGCTCGTCGCGTCGACCGCGGCGCGGCCCTCGACCGACTCGCTCTCGATCCCGCCGTAATTCTGATCCGCGTCGCCCGCGACGATGTCGTACGGTCGTTCCGGCCGCAGCTTGAGCAGCGCGTAGGTCCGCGAGACGATCGCCTGCGCCTGCTGCGCGCTTGGCGCCCAGCCGGGCGACACCTCGCGGCTCAGGACACCGTACAAATAGGCGTCGAGTGGCAGCGCGTTGACGAGCGCGCTCCGGCCGTCCGGCAGCGCGACGGACCCGAAGATCCCACGATACGTGCGGCCGCGCCAGCCGAACCGCCATGGCTCGAGCTGCTGCGGCGTCTCGACCGAACCCGTCGCGAGCAGCACGCGCATGACGTGCGGCGCCGCGGCACCGTCGTCGACGTCGAGGCCGCCCGTCGCTCGCGCCGCGCGCGGAACGCATGCGAGCGCCGCCGAGCCCGCGAGAAATCCGTATCGTCGCACCGTTCCGTGAATGAACCGCGTCTCGCCGCAGAATCCTGCAAATACAATGATTCGCTGCGTGCGAGGCGTCGCGAAGCCCGACGTATTCCCGAGATGAAAACCATCGGTCAGCGTCGCAAGTCCGGAAAAATTGTTCACCGTACGTTGCGGATTCGGCTCGCGCCGAGTCACCGTGGGAGGAACCGTGATTCCTTTTCCGCCCGTTGCGCGCGTCCTGACGGCGTCGTTCACCGCTGCTATTGCAATCCTTGGATCGGTCGCATCGCCCGCGCGATCCGCGAGCTGGTCGCTGCAGGAGGCAGCGGCACCGTATAAGGGGCTACCGATCAACGTCGTCCGCCTCGACCGGCCGAGCTATGTCGCCGAGAAGCAGCTCATCCCACAGTTCGAGAAGCTCACCGGGATCAACGTCAAGATGACGACCTATCCGTACGAGAGCACGCTCAAAGCCGAGACGTTGAATTTCGTCTCGAATAGCAATCAGTACGACGGGATCCTCAGCAACGTCATCTGGGTCGGCACGTTCGCAACGCCGAAGTGGGTCGTGCCGATGGAGACCTTTACGAAGGATCCGAAGCTCGCCGATCCGGCGCTGGATTTGAGCGACTTCTTCCCCGTGTGGACCGATGCGTTCAAGTGGAACGGCACGCAGTACGGGCTCCCGTTCGACTCGTACGCCGAGCTCCTCTATTACAACCGCTGCATGCTCAAGGACGCCGGCTTCTCGTCGCCGCCGAAGACGTGGCTCGAGCTACGCGACAAGTACGGCGCGAAGCTCACGGACAAATCGAAGGGCACCTTCGCGTACGCGATCCAGTCGCTGCGCGGCGAGACGCAGACCGCGGACTCGTTCTCGCGCTTTCTCTGGGATTTCGGCGGCAAATGGTATGACGCCAAAACGTATCAGCCGTAGCTCGACTCGCCGGGCGCCGTCAAGGGCATGCAGTTCCGCAAGTCGCTCAATCCGTACATGCCGCCCGGGATCGTCAGCGACGACCACGCGCAGGTCATCCAGCTGATGGCACAGGGGAAGGTCGCGATGCTCACCGAGTGGTCGTCGTTCTACACGACGCTCAACGATCCGAGCACGTCGAAGATCGGGAAGTGCCTCGCCGTCACGAGCGAGCCCGCGGGCCCCGCCGCCGCCGATCCCGCGTTCGGCGGCTTCGCATACATGGTCAGCTCGCAATCGCCGCAGAACAAGCAGGCCGCGACGTATCTGTTCATTCAGTGGCTCACGTCGAAGAACGTCGCGCCCGAGCTGATCGCCCGCGGCGCCGTCGTTGCGCGCAAGAGTGCGGACACCATGCCGAACCTGCAGCGCAAGTATCCGTATCTGCAACCGATGGTCGCGTCGTGGGGCCATTCGAACTACGATTGGCGGCCGCGGATCCCGCAGTATCCGCAGATGTCGGAGGTCGTCGGAAATTACGGCAGCCAGATGCAGCAGGGCGTCATCGCGATCGACCCGGCGCTGCAGAAGATCAACGGCGAGATCGCCGACATCCTCAAGCAGGCGGGACTGCTGAAATAGTCGACGCTCGAGGGGTCGCCGCCGCGCCGTCTCGGCGCGAGCGGCGGCAGCGCGCCACGCCCTGGCTTTTCCTGATGCCGGGCATCCTCGTGCTGCTCGCCGTCGGCATCTATCCCGTCGCCTACGCGATCTGGGCGTCGTTGCACCACGTCGATCTCGTTGCGCTCGCAGCCGGAACGCCGTTTAGCGGCGGCACGAATTACGTCGCGGCATTCACGAGCGCACTCTTCACAGGCGCGCTCGCGCGCTTCGGGATCTTCCTCGCCGTCGCGCTACCGCTCGAGATCGTGCTCGGGCTCGCGATCGCGCTCTATCTCCACGGCACGCTGCTACCGCGCGTGCGCGGCGTCGTCCGCGTCGTGCTCGTCATCCCGATGGCGATGACGCCCGTCGTCGCCGGGCTGATCGGTGATCTCTTCCTCAACAACCAGTTCAGCCTCGCGAACTACGTCATCGGTCTCGCCGGGATCCGGCCGATCGATTGGCTCGGGAACTCGCAGCTCGCGTTCGTTTCCATTATCGGGCTGCAGATCTGGCAGTGGACGCCGTTCATTACGCTCATCCTCGTGGCGAGCCTCGCGACGGTCCCGGGCGAGGTCGAAGAGGCGGTTCGGCTCGAGACGAATGACTGGCTCGTACGCCTACGCTACATTCAGCTACCGTATCTGTTGCCGGGGCTGACGGCCGCACTGATCTTCCAGACGGCGTACATCGTGAAGCTCTTCGACGTCGTTTACACGCTCACGGGCGGCGGCCCGGGCGTGTCGACGGAGCTCGTCAGCATCTATATCGAGCGCAACGCCTTCCGGGCATTCGACATCGGCACGTCCGCAGCGCAGTCGATCATCCTGCTCGTCGTCACGATCGTGCTCTCGCGACTGTACATCCGCTTCTTCTATCGCGAGGTCGAGGCGTGACCGCCAAGCGGCGCGCCGAGGCGGCGCTCGTCGTGCTCAGCGCGATCGTCCTCGTGGTGATCGCGCTCTTTCCGATCGCATGGATGTTCGCGACGTCGCTCAAAACCGACAATCAGATCTTCAGCGTGCCGCCCGTCTGGATCTTCCACCCGACGTTCGAGCATTACCGGCACGTGCTCGCCGATCTCGGCATGGCATCGGCGCTCGAGAACTCGCTGATCGTCGGCGTTTCCACGACCGTGCTCGCGATCGTGCTCGGCGCGCCGGCCGGCTACGCGATCGCGCGCTTCCGGTTTCGCTTTCGGCGCGACGTCTGGTTTTGGTTCATCAGCAACGACATGATGATCCCGATCATCCTCGTCATCCCGTACTTTCTGATCGCTCGCACGCTGCACCTCATCAACTCGCCGCTGATGCTCGTCCTCGCCTACAGACGTTCGCGGTCCCGCTCGTCGTCTGGCTCACGGCCGATCAGTTCGCCGCGATCCCGCGCGAGCTCGACGAGGCCGCGGAGCTCGATGGCGCCGGCAGCCTCACGATCTCTTTGCGCATCGCGGTCCCGCTCGCGGTTCCCGGCATCGCGGTCGCGGCAATTTTGTCGCTGATCTTCTCATGGAACGAGCTGCTTTACGCGATGATCCTAACGCCGAGTGATACGTCGCGAACGGCGCCCGTGACGGCGCTCTCGTTCCTCGGCGGCTACTCGATCCCGTGGGGCGACCTGATGGCCGCCGGAACGCTGATCGTGCTGCCGGTGATCATCTTCGCCGTCGCCGCCTCGCGCTACCTGATTCGCGGCCTGACGCTTGGGGCGGTAAAGTAGCTTGACCGGCGACGCAGACGACGCCGTGCCGCTCACCATCGTCTACGGCGGCGATCTGCTCGCGCTGCGCGTCTGCCAGGAGCTCGCGGCGACCCGCCAGCACCGCGTCACCGCGCTCTGGCACGGCGCGACGGGCTACGAGGAACGCATCGAAGCGTGCGGGGCGCGCTACGTCGTCGCGGTCGCCGACGAGGAGCGCGCGCTCGAGAACGCGGGCGTCGAGGCCGCTGCCGTGTTCGTCGCGATCGCCGACGACGATCACCGCAATCTGCAACTCGCGCTCAAGGCGCGCGAGCGGCAGCCGGCGATCCGCATCGTCCTGCGGCTGCTCAATCACGAGCTCGGCATCAACGTCGAGCGCAGCCTGCCGAACTGCTCGGTGCGCTCCCTCTCGGAAATTGCGGCAGCGACCTACGCCGGAATTGCGATCGACCGGACGTGCACGTATGCCCTCGGCTTTCCGGGCGACGGCCCGCTCGTCGGCTTCATGATCCGCCGCGCCGCGGGTACCGGTGTCGCTGGCCGGTCGGCGCTCGAGGCCGAGCACGTGCTCGGCGCGCGCGTCGTCGCGATCGACGGCGACGTCGACGCGCCGCGCGACGAGCCGCTCGCCGACGACGCCGAGCTCACGACGTTCGGCGACGTCCGGCCCGCACCGGCCGCGCGCCGTCGCCGGCCGCGCGTCCCGAGCTACGACCCGTTGAAGCTCGTGCGCCGCGCGCGCGACGCTGACCCAATCATCCGCGTCTCCGTCGCCGCCGCGCTCGTGACGATCGTCGCGGCGACGCTCTTCTTCGCACGCTCACTCGCGATCGATCCGCTGACGTCGTTCTATTTCGTGATCACGACGATGACGACGACGGGCTACGGCGACATCACGCCCGGTCACCGTGGCCACGGCGCCGAGCTCACCGCAATGGCCCTCATGGTCGCGGGGATCTCGGTAACCGCCGTCTTCACGGCGCTCCTGACGTCGTCATTCGCGCAGGCGCGCTGGAACGCGCTGCAGGGCATGCGCCGGCTGCACGTGCGCGGCCACGTCGTCGTCTGCGGCGCGGGCTCGATCGGCGCACGCGTGATCTACGACCTCCTCGAGTTCGACCGGCGCATTGTCGTCGTCGAGAAGCAGCCGGCGCCGGAGATCGTAGCGCTCGCGCGCGACCGGCAGATCGATCTGCTCACGGGCGACGCGACGCACGCCGGGACGCTCGACTCCTGTAACGTCGAGCACGCGACGGGGCTCGTCGCGCTCATCGACGACGACACGAAGAACCTGGAGGTCGTCCTGAGCGCGCGGCTGCGCGCGCCCGACCTGCCAATCGTGATGCGCGTGCGCGGCGGCGCGTTCGCGAAGTCGATTCGCGCGAGCTTCGGGCTCGACCGGACCTATGGCGCCGAAGCGCTCGCAGCGCCCGTGTTCGCAGGGCTCGCACGCAACCCGAACCTGCGCGGCCGCTTCGAAATCGGGGACCGCGACTACGCAATCATCGAGCTGCACGGCCCCGAGCGCGAGGGCGGCGAGTTCGCGGCCCCGAGCGAGGACTGCGTGCCGCTGCTCGTTCGCCGCGACGGAAGGCTCGCGCCGTTGCACGCCTTCGCCGACGTTCGGCGGGGCGAGGTCGCGCTCTACCTGTATCCGCTCTGGCGCCTGCGCCGCGACGAGAGCGAAGCGGAGTACCGGGCTCCGTAGCGTCTCAGAAGAGCTTTGGCACCGTAGCGTCTCCGGCACCGGCGAGACCGAGGTGGCCGAAACCGGCCGGCGTCACTTTCCGGCCGCTCGCGGTGCGGACGACGAAGCCGATCTTGAGGAGATAGGGCTCGACGACGTCCTCGAGCGTCTCGGCGTCCTCGGTGAGCGTCGCGGCGACCGCGGCGAGCCCGACGGGACCACCGCGGTAGTTCTCGGCGATCGTGATGAGATAGGCTCGGTCGAGCCGGTCGAGGCCGCGCTCGTCGACGCCCTCACGCCGCAGCGCCTCGTTCGCCGTCGCGATCGTGACGCGGCCGTCGGCGCGGACCTCGGCGTAATCTCGCACGCGGCGCAAGAGGCGGTTCGCGATGCGTGGCGTGCCGCGGCTGCGGCGCGCGATCGTCGCGGCGCCCGCGCGCTCGATCGGCACGTCGAGCAGGGCGGCGCTGCGCGTCACGATCCGCTCGAGATCGGCTTCGTCGTAATAATCCAGGTGATAGGCGAGGCCGAAGCGCTCACGCAGCGGCGCCGAGAGCATCCCGGCGCGCGTGGTCGCGCCGACGAGCGTGAAGCGCTGCACCGGGATCTTGTACGTCTTCGCATAGGCGCCGCTATCCATCACGATGTCGACGCGAAAGTCTTCCATCGCCGGATACAGAAACTCTTCGACGACGCTGCCGAGGCGGTGGATCTCGTCGATGAAGAGCACGTCGCCCACCTCGAGCGCGGTGAGGATGCCGACGAGATCCTTCGGCTTGTCGAGCGTCGGGCCCGACGTCGCGCGCAGCGAGCGGCCGAGGTCGCGCGCGATCAGCGACGCGAGCGTCGTCTTGCCAAGCCCGGGCGGCCCGTAGAAGAGCACGTGATCGAGCGGCTCCCCGCGCCGGCGCGCCGCGTCGAGGGCGATCGTGAGGTTCTCGACGACGTCGCGCTGCCCGACGTACTCATCGAAGCTGCGCGGCCGCAGGCTCCCGGGGCCGGCGAGCTCCTCGCCGTCGGCGACGGGCGAGACCAGGCGCTCACCCGCGAGCGGCTCGCGGCGCGCGGCCGCATCACTTCGACTCGCGGCGGCGGCGTCCGGGCCGAGCACGATCCGGCGTGCCGAGCGGTCGTCCTCGCTCACGACGGCACGGCCTCGATCCGGCGGTTCTTTTGCCGGTAGATCTCGCCGAGCAGCGTCTCGGCGTCGGCGATCTGCGGCGCCGCCGCGAGCGTCTCGGCGATCATCGCCTCGGCCTCGGCCCGCTTATACGCGAGCTCGAGCAGCACGAGCAGCGTCTCGCGCGCGAAATCGGGCATCGCAGACGCGGGGCGCGGCTCGGGATCTTGGATCAGCATGAAGCGCGCGACCTTGCCCTGTAGCTTCGCGACGATGTCGCGCGCCTTCTGCTGACCGATCCCCGGCAGCTTCACGAGCGTCGCGTGATCGCCCGCGTCGATCGCGCGCGCGATCTTGGCCATCGGCAGCGAGAACGCGCGCGCCGCCGTCCGCGGACCGATGCTCGCGACCGAGATCAGCGCCTCGAAGAACTCGCGCTCGATCGCGTTCGTGAACCCGAAGAACGTGAAGCGGCCGCTGTTTCCCTCGAGCGTGAAGCTCGGATGGATCTCCAGCCGTACCGCCTCGCCCGTCCGCGTCGGCAGCTTCTCCGCGACGCAGGGCGGCACGACGATCTCGTACGCGAGCCCGCCCGCCTCAACGAGCACGCTGCCGCGCAGGATCTCCGCGAGCGTCCCGGAGATGCGCGAAAACATCAGTCCCGTACCATCAGGCGATGCCCGCGCGCGCGAGCCGCGTCTCCGCCGCCTCCGCGTCGGCAAGCGCGAGGGCCAGCGCGAGGGCGTCGGAGACGTCGTCGGGCTCGATCGCGGTCCGGATCGCCAGGCGCAGCATCACGATCGCCTTCACCTGGGCCTTCTTCGCGGCGCCCGAGCCCGTGAGTGCGCGCTTCACATAGGCGTGCGCGAGCCCGCGAACGCGCACGCCGCACGCGTCGGCCGCGAGATACAGTACGCCTCGCGCATGGCCCATCAGCACCGCGGTCGTCGGATTCTTATACGCGGTCCAGAGCTCTTCGATCGCGATCGCGTCGGGGCGCAGCGACGCCACGACCGATGCGAAGCCGGCGTGCAGCTCGCCGAGCCGGCGTTCGAGCGGCGCGTCGGTGCGCGGGGCTACGATGCCCGCCTCGACGAGCCGCGCGCCACGCGCGTCGACGTCGATCGCGCCGTAGCCCGTCGTGCGCAAGCCCGGATCGACGCCGAGGATGCGGATCACGGATGAGCCTCGGGATCGCCGCCGACGAAGACGTTGACGGTCTCGCCCGGCCGGACCTGAGTCCCAGCGGTCGGTTCGGTCCGAACGACCGCGCCCGTCGCGCCCTCGCGGACGTAGGCGACGTTTCCAACCCGGTAGCCGTCGTTCTCGAGCGCCGCGCGCGCCGACGGCAGATCCTGACCCGAGACGTCGGGCACGGCGCCGTTGACGGCGACCGACAGCGTGACCGTCGCGCCCCGCGTGACCTGGGCGCCCGCGCTCGGCTCGATTTTGAGAACCGAGCCGCCGGCCGCCATCGCGTCCACCACCTCCTCGACCGCGGGCGTCAGCCCGATCGCCTGGAGCGCGGCACGCGCATCGGAGACCGACCGGCCCTTCACATCGGGGACGGCGAGGCGAGGCGGGCCCGCGCTCACCACGACGGCGACTGCGCCGCCGGGCGAGACGGTGGCGCCGGCGGCGGGGACCTGTGAGATCACGACGCCGGGCGGGATCTGATCGTTCTGATCCCGTTCGGCGATCGTGAGCGCGAGCGAGCGGCTCGCGAGCGTCGATTTCGCATCGGCGAGCGTGAGCGATGCGAGATCGGGCACGGCGACGGGTGACCGGCCCTTCGAGACGACCAGCCGAACGGTCGAATGTTCGGGGACCGCGGTTCCGGGCCCCGGCCGCTGGTCGAGCACCTGGCCGACGGGCCGTGCGTCGTAGCGGCCAAGGACGTGCGCGACGAGCTTCGCGCCGAGAAGATAGCGCACGGCGTCATCGCGCGAGTAGTTGCGCAGATCGATGAGCGCCACGGGCGCGGGACCCGTGCTCACGACGAGCCGCACGGCGGTGTTGGCGTACCCGAGCTCGCCCGCGGCCGGCTCCTGCGAAATCACGCGATCGACCGGGACGACGGCGCTGGACTCGGGCGCGATCCGCGAGCGCAGCCCTTCGGCGGCGAGCGTCCGCTGCGCGGCGGAGATGCTCCGGCCGACGACCGACGCGACGGCCGGCAGGCTCGTCCGGCCGGCCCAGCCGCCGGGGCGCATCGTGAGGTAGCCGGCGAGGCCGGCGAGGACGAGAATGAGGGTCGCCGAGACGACGAGCCACGCGGGCGAGCCCCGTCGGCCCCGGATGGCCGCGTCGCGCTCGCCGTCGCGGTCGGCCTCGGACTCGGCGGAGGCGGAGGGACGGTCGGGATAGGGCGAGGGCCGGGGCGGCGGCGGCGGGACGACGCGCCGCGTCGGCGCACCCGGCACGGCGGCCGGAGCGTCGTCGGAACCGCCCGGCCGCTCCCGCGCCTCGCGCAGCGCCGACGCCACCGCGGCCGCGGAGGGATAGCGGTCCGCGGGGTCCTTCGCGAGCAGCCGCCGGACGATCGCCGCGAGTGCGGGCGAGATCTCGAGTTCGTCGGGATCGAGCGCCGGCGCGGGGCTCGAGACATGATGCAGCGCGACCGTGATCGGGGAGTCGCCGACGAAGGGCACCACGCCCGACAGCATTTCGTACAGGACGACGCCCAGGCTATACAGGTCGCTCGGCGGCCCGAGCTCGCGGCCCTGCGCCTGCTCTGGCGAGAGGTACGAGACGCTTCCAAACACGAGCCCTGGCTGCGTCATCGCAAGGGTCTGACCCGTCGTCGCCCGTGCGATGCCGAAATCGGAGAGCTTGACGACGTCGTCCTTCGTGACGAGCACGTTCGCGGGCTTGACGTCACGATGCAGCAGATTTTGGCGGTGCGCGTATGCGAGACCGTTGCAGAGTTGCGCCGCGAAATCGATCGCGATGCGCTCGGGGAGCCGCCCGTCGCTCGCGATCATTTCGGCGAGCGTCGTGCCCTCGACGAGCTCCATGACGATGTAGTAACTCTCGCCTGCGCGACCGACGTCGTAGACGTTGACGATGTTGGGATGCGCGAGCTTCGCCGCGTGCTGCGCCTCGCTGAAGAACCGCGCGACGAAGGCCTCGTCCGCGGCAAGGTGCGGCCGCAGCACCTTGATCGCGACGCGGCGCCGCAGCACCGTGTCGATACCCTCGTACACGACGGCCATCCCGCCCTGGCCGATCTTGCGCTCCAGCCGGTAGCGCTCGGCGAGATCGCGATCGATCACGCGTTCATGAACCGTCGCCAAGGGCGGCTGCGAGCGCGCCGCGCGCCGCCGGAACCGCGTACGTCGCGCCGTACCCGACGTTCTCCACCACGACCGCAACGGCGACGCGCGGAGCGCCTGCCGGAGCGAAGGCGACGAACCATGCGTCGGACCTTCCCGCTGGATTCGTCGCGGTCCCCGTCTTGCCGGCGACGGCGATTCCAGGCAACGCCGCGCCCGTGCCCGTCCCGCGTTCGACGACCGCGCGCATCAGCACGGCGACCTGCGCCGCGACGTCGCGCGAGATTGGGCTCGCGAGCGCGGCCGGGCGCCCGACCGACCGGTCGCGGCCGTTCCGGCGAATCGCGCTGACGAGAAACGGCCGGGGCGTCGTGCCGCCCGCCGCGACGGTCGCGGCGACCGTCGCCATCCGCAGCGGCGTCACGAGCAGATCGGCCTGGCCGAAGCCGAGCTGCGCGAGGACGCTCGGCGAGAGCTCGGCCGCGGTTGGAAGCCGGTCGCGCGCGACGGGGAGCTCGAAGCGCAGCGGCCCGCCGAGATCCCAGGCGCGCGCCGCCGCGAGCCAGCGGTCGGGACCGATCGCGATCGCAAGGCGCGCGAAATCGACGTTGCTCGAGAGCGCGAAGGCACCCGCGAGATCTTGGGTGCCGGGCACCTCGCCCTCGTCGTCATGGATCGTCGCCGCGCCGACCTGCAGGAAGCCCGGATCCTCGAACGTGGCATCGGGCGTCGTGACGCCGTCGGCGAGTGCCGTGGCCGCGGTGAAGATCTTAAAGGTCGAGCCCGGCGGATACAGCCCGTCGAGCGCGCGATCCAGCAGCGGCGCGTTCGCGTTCGCGCGCAGCGCCGGAAACTCGGCCGCGACGCGGCCGGGATCGAAGCTCGGCACGCTCGCGAGTGCGAGCACGGCGCCCGTGCGCGGATCGAGTGCCACCCCCGCGGCGCGCGGGAAGCGCGCGAGCGCGCCATAGAGCGCGCGCTCGACGGCGGGATCGATCGTCGTGACGACCGTCGCGCCGCGCTCGATCGCAGGCAGGCCGTGGCGGGTGAAGAGCGCACCGAGCTCGCGTGCGGGGTCGGCGGCCGTGCGCCGCGCGCGCAGGTCCGAGTCGAAGGCGGCCTCAAGGCCGGTCGTCCCGTAGCGCGGCGAGAGGTAGCCGAGCACCTGGCCGAGCGCCCCTCCCAGCGGATAGCTCCGCGTGCCGCCGTGCGTGACGGCGAGCGGGCTGCCGTCGCGCGCGACGATCGCCCCGCGGAATGCGCCGAGCTCGGCGCGCCGAGGATCGTAGGGACTGTTCGCGAGACTCGGGCCGCGCACGACCTGGACGTAGAGCTGCCGGAGCGCGAGAATCGCATATGCGGCGACGAAAATCCGGACCAGCCGCGCGATCGCGCGGTTGACCGTGACGTCGCGATCGGCGCGGCGCGTCGTCAGCCGTTCGCTTGCGCGAGCTCGCGCAGGACCGTCATCCCGTCGTCGGTTCGCACCGCGAGGTACGCGCCCTCGCCGCCCTCCTCGATGGCGAGATTGACCAGCCGCCGCATCCGCTCTTCGGCGAGCCCGGCGACCGCGAGGACCGGCGCGACGTCGAGCTCGTCGAGCAGCCCGGGCGCAACGTACGCGGCGCGCGGGAGCGTCTCGAAGAATCGCTCATCGTAGGGATCGTCGCGCCAGGGGCCGCGCTTGCCGAAGACCGTCGCGTGGTAGTCCCAGGCGCAGAGTTGGCGCTCGTTCCAGAAGAACGCGTCGCGCACGCAGATCCGGCGGCAGACCGCGCACTGTGTGAGCGCCGCGAGCGGATGGTCGACGCCGTCGAGGACGTCCTCGGGCACCTCCTCGGCGTTGACGATCTGCGCCTCGGCGAGCCGTTCGGGAACCTCGGCGTGCCAGCCGACGCGGGCGAGCATGTCGAGGTCTCGCAGCGGCGTGACGAACGAGCGGTCGTCCTCGGGCGGAAACGTCGTGTCGACCCAGCCGCCAATGTTGTCCGCAGCGAGGCTCACGCGCTGCCAGCCGTCGCCGAGCACGACGCCGATCGGCGTCCAGGCCAGCGGCACGAGCCACGCCGTGACCTGCCCCTTCTCCGGTCGCAGCGACGAGACGAACGCGAGCGTGCTCGCATTGCCGCCGAGGACGTAGACGCGCCGGTCGCCGGACGTCGTCGCGGGGGCAGCGGGTTCGGAAGGCTCCATCGGGTCGTTGGGTACGCACGAACGCGTCACGAGGCCTCCGGGACGGGCGCTCGGCCGACCGGACCGCGACCGCTCGAAGGTTCGCCGAGCCTGTCGCCTCAAGAGGCCGTCACGCGCCGATTCGGCGCGACCGCCAGAGAAAAGGGCCCTCCCGTGCTCCGTTGCAAGCCGGCGGTCGTTGCCGCCTTCGCGCTCGCGTTCGTCGCGTTGGTTCCGTTGCGGAACGTGCCGGTGCGAGCCGATCCGGTCGCGATGCAATCCTCGCCGCTGCCGAGCGCCCCGCCGGTCCCGGCGACACCGCTCGAGCAGGCTGCGCAGACGAGCGATCCGTGCGGCGGGCAGACGCGGCTTCTCGCGACGCTCGACCGTCCGACCGTCGGTTACAGCGTGTGCGCGGTGCCCCAAAGCTCGATCGTCCTCGAAGCGGGCTATCAGCTCACGTCGCAGTTCGACGGCAAATCGGTCGCCGCGAGCTACCCGCAGGGCTTCGAACGCTTGGGAGTCCTCGACCGACTCGAAGTGGACGTCGTCGGACCGAGTTACAATCGCGTGCATTCGGGCAGCTCCGTAAGCACCGGTTATTCCGACCTCGGCATCGGGACGAAATACGAATTCCGGCCCGGCGGCAAAGTCGCGTACGCGATCGACGCGCTGTTTTTGCCGCCCGACGGCGACCCCGGGTTCTCATCGGGCGGAACGACGGAGCAGCTCGACGTCGACGTCTCATATCCGCTGACGGCGAAGGTCGGGATCGCGACGACGCTCGCCGGCGTTTCGACCTACGGCATCCCGATGTCGCTCGTCGGTGCAGGTGGCGCGATCGGCGTCAGCACGCGCGCCGGCGCCCCGACGCGGTATCAGTTCTTTTTGCCCTCCGCAGTCCTCACGTTCGCGACCGTCCCGAGCCTGCAGTTCTACGCCGAGGCGGTGGGGCAGACCCGAATCGCCCCGGGCGCCGGCGGCCGACTGTACTTCGATGGAGGCGTGCAGAAGCTGCTCGGCACGAACGTCGAGGTCGACGCGGAATACGGCCGAGCCGTCGGACCCATCGTCGACGGCCGCTTCCAATATCTCGGAGCCGGTCTCGGCGTGCGCATACCCCAGTAGCAACCGACGCCGCCGGGGGAATCACGCGGGTTGCGGCTGTCCCCGGCGCCCGCCGTCATCGCCTTCACGCTCGTCGGCAAAACACACGCGCTCCTCGCGCTCCTTCGGCGCGACGACGACGTTCGAGTCGAGGTGCAGCTTGCCCGGCCGTTTACGAGGTGCCGCGACGGCGGGTGCCGATCGAGTCAGCGAGCGCGGCCATGAAGATGACGGCACCTTGGATGAATTGCACCCAGAACGGCTGCACGTTCTTGAGCGTCAAGCCGTTGTTGATGACTCCGATGATGAAAACTCCGAGAAGCGTTCCGACGATGTTGCCTTTTCCGCCAAAGAGCGAGGCACCGCCGATGACGACGGCGGCAATCGCGTTGAGTTCGAGACCGGTTGCCGCGACCGGTTGCGCGGAGTCGAGACGTCCGGTGAGGATCACGCCGCCGACGCCGGCCAGCGCACCGGAGACGATGTACGCGGTCAACAGCGTTCGACCGACGGGGATGCCGGCGAGGCGGGCGGCTTCACGATTGCCGCCGACGGCGTAGATGTTGCTACCGAACACGGTTCGCGCGAGCACGAATGCGCCGATCGCGGCGATGGAGAGCGAGATGAGCGCGGCGATCGGGACCGGCCCGATATTTCCGCCGCCGATGCTGTCGAAAGCCTCGGGAAACCCGAAAATCGTGTTCCCACCCGCAACGATGAATGCGAGACCGCGGGCCATTGCGAGCATCGCGAGCGTGACGATGAACGAGTTCATTCCTAAATACGCGACCGCAACGCCGTTGAACGTTCCGACGGCCCCGCCCAGGACCATCGCCAACACCACCGCGAGGGGAACCGGACAGCCTGCGTGCAGTGCGATTCCGGTGAGGATCCCCGTGAGCGCCACGACCGATCCGATGGACAAGTCGATGCCGCCCGTAACGACGACGAAGGTTTCGCCGACGGCGACGACCGCGATCAACGACGTCGCGAGGAGGATGGAAAGACCGTTCGTTGCCGTAGCGAAGCTCGGCGTCGTTGCGGCTAGGGCGATCGCTAATACCAAAAACGCGACGAAGATCGTCGCTTCGGTCAGCGCGCGCCGAACAATACTCACGTGGTCAACCCGTCGTGGCGAGCGACATGATGCGCTCTTGTGTGAAGTCGTTGCGGTCAACGAAGCCTGCGAGCCGCCCTGCCCGCACCACGGCAACGCGATCGCAAAGGCCGATAAGTTCCAGGAGTTCCGAACTCACGATGAGGACTGCCGTGCACGACTTTCTTTTGGTTTCCGCCGGAGAGCCGCCGGACGACTTGACCGATTCCGCTCGAGCGAATGCTCAGTGAATCTATCGCATCGCGCGCGACGCGATGGTCGCGGACGAAACGATGCGGGCGCGCCCGTGTAGGTCAGCTTGATCTCGACCGTCGGCAGCGACGCGGCCGGTTGCGCCTACACGACCAGCTGCCGCAACGCGACAAAGCCCGCGAGCAGCATCGTCGCGATGAAGACGAACGCGAGCGTCGGACGCCGGATGGAGACGCGCGTGAGCTTCACTTCGACTTCACCGGATCGCCGTCGGAGACCGTGCCCTGGCCCTGTGCGACGACTTCGACGCCCGGATCGAGGCCGCGCACGACGGCGTTATCGCCATCCTCGGCTTCGTCGTGCACCTGGTGCTGATGTGCCTTCCCGTGCTCCACGACGAACACGGCGGTCCGCTGCTGATCCGTGAATGCCGAGATCGGCACGACCGTACCGTGCACGTGCGGGAGATCGACGACCCCTCCGACGGGCATGCCGGGTCGCAGGCTCTCCGGCGGATCGTCGAGGCGCACCTTGGGCGTGAAGTTCGTCGAGCCGGGCGAGAGCTGATCGAGCAGCGCCTCCACCGTGCCGCCTGGCCTTGATCGAGCCGTTGGAGACGCTGACGACAACGTGTTCGCCGCGCCCGATCCGCAGCGCCTCATCGGTCGACGACGAGAAAATCGCGTACTTCCGCGCATCGTCGTCGAGCGTGAAGAGCTGTCGTCCCGACGGGTACTCGCCGACGTTCGCGTTGACGGCTTCGATCGTGCCGCCGCTCGGCGCGACGAGGGTCGCGCGGGCGATGAGGCGTCGCAGCTGCGTCACCGTGGCGCTCGCAGAAGCCTTGGCCTGCTGCGCGGCATCGATCTGCGAGGTCTCGATGCCGCCCGAGCCCGTGCCCAGTCGGACCGAGGTTTGCATCTGCGCGTACTGCGCGCGCGCGGCGTCGACGGCTTGCCGGTCCTGCGCTACGGTGACGTCCTGCTGCGCGAGCACCTGCTGGGAGAGAAAACCCTGTGCGTAGAGCTTGGCGTAGCGCACGCGATCGACGGCCGCGCCGCGCAATGCGGCCTTCGCTTGGACGACGGCCGCGGCCGCGTTGGTGAGCCGATTGCGGTATTGGCCGCCGTTGATTTGCGATTGCGCGATTTGCTGGCGAAGTCGCGACTGGCTCTCCGCGGCCGTGCGCTGCGCCGACTCGAGCTCCGCGTCGAGATCGCTCGTATCGAGCGTCGCAAGCACCTCTCCGGCGGCGACGTGATCGCCTGCGTTCGCGCGGATATCGCTGAGCGGCTCGTTGATCGCGCTCGTGAGGCCGAACTGGCGGTAGGGCGCGATCACGCCGGCGACGTGCAGCGTCGGCGCGACGGAGCCGGTCCTCGCATCCGTGGTCTGGACGGTCACGGGCTTCGGCGACGAAGAGGCGGCGGGAGTCGGCGCCTTCAAACCCGAGCATGCGGCGAAAATGACGGGTGAGAGCAATAGCAAGGAACGACCGGGTCGGAGCGGCATGCCGTGCGTTTCGCGTTTCGCCGATCCGTTCCGCGGCGAAACGGCCGTCGGAGCGTCCGGGAAGCGCAAAAAGCGATAAAAGTATTATTTAACGCCCGCGAAAAGAGGCCCGGTTTAATGACGCAACTTCTTCTGATCGAAGACGATGCCGAGATGGCGCGCGAAATCGTTTGTGAGTTTCATGAGAGCGGTTATGTCGTCGAGCACGCCGACGACGGCGCGCGCGGACTCGCACTCGCGCTCGCTCGTGAGTACGACGCAATCGTGGTCGATCGGATGTTACCGTCGCTCGACGGCATGAGCGTCCTCGCGCAACTTCGCGATTGCGGTCGCACGACGCCGGTCCTCATCCTCTCGGCGATCGGCACCGTCGCCGAACGTATCTCCGGGTTGCGCTCGGGGAGCGATGACTATTTGGTGAAGCCGTTCGTGCTCGGTGAGCTCGTCGCTCGCGTCGAGGCACTCGTCCGCCGGCCTGATCGCTCGACGAACACGCTCGCGGTGGGCGATCTCCGACTCGATCTCTTGAGTCGAACGGCCGAACGCGCCGGCCGCCCGCTCGAACTCCTGCCACGCGAGTTTCAGCTCTTGACGTATCTCATGCGGCGTCCGGGCGCGGTCGTGACGCGAAGCATGTTGCTTGAGGACATTTGGGATTGCCGTTTCGAGCTGCGCACGAACGTGGTCGACGTGCATGTTGGAAAGCTGCGACGTAAAGTGGATGGACCGGGTGAGCGGCCACTCATCGCGAGCGTTCGAGGCGCGGGATTCATACTCGATGCATCACCGTGAGCCATTCTCGACCACAACGTTCCGCTGGACCCTTGCCCTCGCGATCGCGTTCGCGGCGTTCGCGGTCGTCGTCTTCGCGTTTATCTACACCTTGACGTCGCAGAGTGAAGCCGAACGAGCCGACCGCGACGTCGCAACCGAAATTGCGGCCATCCGACGGCCCGGCGTCCCACCCGTCACGGCGATCGACAATTGGCTCCGGCTCGATCGGCATCGGCTTTTTTTGCGAGCGTCTTCGGCCCGGGCGGCACGTACCTCACGGGGAACGTCGCCGCGATCCCGGCGGCCGTTCCGGACGCGCCCCCGCGCTACGTCCCGATCGTTCGTTTCGGCGATCGTGGCCGCGTCGTCGATATGATGCGCGGCGGCGTCATCGCGCTTCCGGCCGGACGAACCCTCGTGATCGGTGTCGATCTCGACGCCGGCGAGCGCACGCGCGAGGATCTCGCACGGGCCATCGCACTCGCCATCGTGCCGGCATTCGCACTCGCCGCCGCGCTCGCGATCTATCTCGCGCGGCGCTCGACCCGTCGCGTTCGCGCCATCGAAGAGTTGCTCGACCGCGTCGGGCGCGGCGATCTCGCCGGACGACTCCCAATCGGCCGGCGTCACGATGATCTCGAGCGCATCGCGGCCGGCGTCAATCGAATGCTCGATGAGCTCGCCGAACTCTTGGAGCGACTAGGAGGCGTCGGAAACGATATCGCGCACGACCTCCGTACGCCGCTCGGCCGAGTTCGCGCGCAACTCGAACGCGGCCGCGAGAGCATATCGAATCCCGAGCTTTCTCGAGCAATGATCGATCGCGCGATCGCGGGTATCGATCAGGCGCTCGGCGTCGTCAATGCGATCCTTCGGATCGGCGAGGTCGAGAACGGCGCGCGTACGCGCAGCTTCACGCGCGTCGATTTCGCAGAGATCGCCCGGTCCGCAGCCGATCTCTACGCGCCCATCGCCGAAGACGTTCCGATCCGACTCGACGTTGAGGCAACCGAGGATGCGCCGACAGTCGGCGACCGCGATCTCCTCTTCGAAGCGATGGTCAATCTCGTCGACAACGCGGTGAAGTTCTCGACCGCCGGCGGATACGTCGTCGTCGGCGCGAGCGTGCGAGACGGTGCAGCCGTCATGTGGGTTCGAGATCGCGGCCCGGGGATCGCACCGGCGGAACGAGCGACCGTTCTCGGCCGGTTCGTCCGTGGCGACAAGAGCCGCCACGTTCCGGGCAGCGGCCTCGGGCTCAGCCTCGTCGCCTCGGTCACCCGGCTCCACGGATTCACCTTGACGATCGACGACGCGTCCCCGGGATGTCTCGTCACGATCCGGGCCTCGTCCGCAATCGCCGCGCCCGTGGCCGCACGAAGCCGCTAGCGGCGCGCCGCGAGCGCTCGATAATCTTGGAGCGAGCGCGGCGGCCCGGGCTCGCTCGCGAGCGCGGCGACGAGCGCCGCTGCGGTGTCGAGGCTCGTGAGGCAAGCGACGCTCGACTCGACCGCGGCGCGCCGGATGCGGTAACCGTCGTTGTCGTCGCGCGGCCCGGCGGCGTTGATGACGAGGTCGACCGAATGCGAAACGATCGCGTCGAGCACATGCGGCGATCCGTCGGCGATCTTGTTGATGGGCTCGGCCGCGATGCCGCTCTCGCGCAGCAACCGGTACGTGCCGGCGGTCGCGACGAGCGCGTAGCCGAGCTCGGCGTAGCGCCGGACGATCGGGACGGCCTCCGTCTTTTCTTCATCGGAGATCGAGACGAGGATCGTGCCGCCGCGGCCGGGCTCCGGTAGCCGAATGCCCGCGGCGACGAAGCCCTTGCGCAGCGCCCCAGCGAACGTCGCGTCGATGCCGAGCACCTCGCCCGTGGACTTCATCTCGGGCCCGAGGATCGTCTCAACGCCGCGCATCTTTCCAAGCGAGAAGACGGGGACTTTGACGACGACGAACGGTGCCTGCGGCAGTAGGCCCGTGCCGTACGGCATGTCCGAGAGCTTCTCGCCGAGCGCGACCCTCGTCGCTGCGGCGACGAGGTTGACGCCGGTCGCCTTGGAGATGATCGGAACCGTGCGGCTCGCGCGCGGATTCGCTTCGATAATGAACAATTCGCCGCGATGGATAACGAACTGGATGTTGATGAGGCCGCGCGTCTTGAGTTCGTGGGCGATCGAGCGCGTCACGTCGACGATGCGCGCCTGCATCGCGGCGTCGATCGTCTGCGGCGGATAGACGGAGATCGAGTCGCCCGAATGGATGCCCGCGCGCTCGACGTGCTCGAAGATGCCCGGCACAAGGAGATCCGTGCCATCGTACACCGCGTCGACTTCGACTTCGAGCCCGCGCAGATAACGATCGACGAGGAGCGGCCGGCCCGCCGAGACCCGGGGCGCGGTCTCCGCGTAGCTCGCGAGCTGGCCCTCGTTGTAGACGATCTCCATGCCGCGGCCGCCGAGCACGAACGACGGCCGCACGAGCACGGGGAAGCCGAGCTCGCGCGCGATCGCCCGAGCCTGCCGGAATGACGCGGCCGCGCGGCCCTGCGGCCGCGCGACGCCGAGCCGCTCGAGCGCCGCGTCGAACTGCTCGCGGTCCTCAGCCATGTCCAGGCTCGTGCGATCGCTGCCAATAATGTGCACGCCGCGCGCGGCGAGCTCGCCCGCGAGATTGATCGCGGTCTGGCCGCCGAAGGCGAGCATCACCCCCGTCGCGCCCGTCGCGTGGTATGCGGCCTGCACCTCGTCCGCGCCGGGGGGCTCGAAGACGAGGGCATCCGAGACGTCGAAGTCCGTCGAGACGGTCTCGGGATTGTTGTTCACGACGACGGCCGCGCGGCCCGCGTCGCGTAGCGCCCACGCCGCGTGGACGCAGCTGTAATCGAACTCGATGCCCTGGCCGATGCGGATCGGACCGCTGCCGACGACGACGATCGCCTCGCGCTCGAGCGGCCGCAGCTCGTCGCGCTCGAACCGCGAGAGATAATAGTACGGCGACTTCGCGGGAAACTCGGCCGCGGCGGTGTCGACCATGTTGAAGGCGACACCAGCGAGCGGATCGCCAAGCGTCTCGTCGCCCGAGAGCGCGGCGATCGATTGATGCGAGTAGCCGTTCTCGAGCGCGAGCCGGACGTCGGCCGCCGACGGCTTCTCGCGCAGGCGCTGCTCGAGCGCGACGAGCTCCTCGAACTCCCAAAGCCAGAAGCGATCGATCGACGAGAGCGCGGCGAGCCGATCGACCGTCCAGCCGCGCTGCAGTGCCGTCGCGACGGCGAAGAGCCGCTCGTGCGTCGGCAGCGTGATCGCGCGCTCGAGCTCGTCGTCCGTCCAGCTGTCGAGGGCACCCGTGAGCGTTTGGCGGCCGAGATCGAGGCCGCGCACCGCCTTCATAAACGCGGCGGCGAACGTGCGGCCGATCCCCATCGCCTCGCCCGTCGACTTCATCTGCGTGCCGAGCTTGGCGTCGGCGCGCGGAAACTTATCGAAGGGCCAGCGCGGGATCTTCACGACGACGTAATCGAGCGTGGGCTCGTAGGCGGCTTTCGTAATCCCGGTGACGGGGTTCTCGATCTCGTCGAGCGTCATCCCGAGCGCGATCTTCGTCGAGATCTTCGCGATCGGATAGCCCGTCGCTTTGCTCGCGAGCGCCGAGCTGCGCGAGACGCGCGGATTGACCTCGATGATGTTGTATTCGGGCCGATCAGGATGCAGCGCGAACTGGATGTTGCAGCCGCCCTGGACGTTGAGCGCGCGGATGACGTTGATGCTCGCCGTCCGCAGCATCTGATACTCGACGTCGGAGAGCGTCTGCGACGGCGCGACGACGATCGAGTCGCCCGTGTGCACGCCGACGGCGTCGATATTCTCCATATTGCAGACGACGATGCAATTGTTTGCGCCGTCGCGCAGCACTTCGTATTCGATTTCTTTCCAGCCGAGCAGACTCGTCTCGACGAGCGCCTGATGGATCAGTGACGCTTCGAGGCCGACGCCGAGCGTCTCGCGCAGCTCCGCCTCATCGCGCACGACGCCGCCGCCCGTGCCGCCGAGGGTGTAGGCGGGCCGCACGACGAGCGGGTAGCCCATACGGCCCGCGAACGCGACCGCCACTTCGACGTCCGTAACGACGACGCTCTCGGGCACGGGCTCGCCGATCGCGATCATTGCGTCCTTGAAGCGCGCGCGATCCTCGGCGAGTACGATCGTCGCGATCGGCGTGCCGAGCAGATCGAGCCCGAAGCGCTCGATCGCGCCGCTCTCGGCGAGCTCGACCGCGAGGTTGAGCCCCGTCTGGCCGCCGAGCGTCGGCAGCAGGGCGTCGGGCCGCTCACGCTCGATGATCGCCTCGAGCGACGCGACGGTGAGGGGCTCGAGGTACACGGCGTCGGCGACCTCGGGATCGGTCATGATCGTCGCCGGATTCGAGTTGACGAGGACGACCCGGTGGCCTTCCTCGCGCAACGCCCGACACGCCTGAACGCCCGCGTAGTCGAATTCGGCCGCCTGTCCGATCACGATCGGACCCGAGCCGATCACGAGCACGGTGCGCGAAGTCACGACCCGTCAGGTACTCCAGGTGAGAACGGGACGCCTTCGGCCGCTCGGGGGGCGAGGGACGCGAGCGGCGGTGCCCGCCGAGCAACCCGGCCGCTACTGGGCCGTAATGAAGGCCATGCCGTGCGGTGCGCGGAGGCCGGAGACGACGGGCGTGAGCACGCCCGAGCCCATGTTGAGCTGCGAAACGGCCGTTGGTTCCGCGCTGAACGCCGTCCCGGCGACGTAGGTCGCGTCGACGCGATAGATCATGTTCGCACTCGTATCGACGACGAGCAGAAACGTCGTCGCGCTCGGAACGAAACGCGTATCGTCGACGGCGGTCACCGCGCCGCTCGACGTCAAGGGTAGATAGGTCACCGTCGGACTCGAGCCTGGGCTCCGAACGAGCGCGAGCTCGGAATCTTGTTGGCTGTCAACGATGAGCGTCGTGCCGTCCGGAGATACGGCCTCCGAGTCGGGATCCGTCATATTGAGCATCCCCGCCGCATTCGTCACGACATCGGTGGCCGAGGTCGAGCTCGTCGCGACGGGCGTAAGCGCAAAAGTTGTCCCATTCGGATCGAGCGTCAACGCATAGACGAAGGGCGCCGTGCTCACACCGTTCGGGCAACCCGCGGTCGACGTGCCGACCGGGCACGGCGTGGTCGCGTTGACGGTAGGATTGGAGCCGCTGACGTACACGACCCCGTTGACCATCACCATGTCGTCGAGCCCGCCGCCGTGCGGTAATCCGCCACTCGCAGTGAGCAGCGCCGGCTCCGGCTTGTAGACGTGCTGCGCGCCGGAGGTCAGGTCGAGGACGACGAGCTCGGCGTTCGCGTCCTCGTTGGACATCGCCCACAGAGTGTGATCGTCGAAGCGCATCAGACCGTCGTTGTGGCCTGGGACCTGAAAGGTCTTCAGAAGATTACCCGAGAGGTCGAACTGCTCGATCTGGACGTTCGTCGCGCCCGAGGGACCCGGCGTGCCATCGGGATTGAGATCGTCGCCGAAGGCCACGTACACGCTGGTGCCGATCTGGACGATCGAGTCGGGTTTCGTCGACCCGGCCGGCTTCGCGAAGACGGAGACGCGGTAGCCGTTCGCCGCGGTGACGGCGCTCGGAACGGTGCCGGTACTCGACGGTGGGGGAAGCGCCGCGACCGCGGGCGTCGCGTTCTTCGCCCCACAGCCGGCGATCGCGACCGTCAGTGCCAGGCAGAAACCGCGGACGATCCGATGCATGTCGACCTCTCGACGCGGCGTTGCAGCAGACACGACGCCGCCTTCCGCGGAGTGTAACGCAACCGTCTTATTAGGACGTTAAGTCAGTCCCATATTCCGCGCGACCTCCGCCATGGCGGACTCCACGTGCCCGGAACGCCGCGCCGAGCGGGTATGAGGGTGAGATGACCGCCGTCGATATCGATCGTGAGGCCACCGAGGCCGCCGGGCTGCGCTACGTCGACGACTCGGGACCGGGGATCACGCGCACGCGCGTTCGCGGCGGCTTTGCCTATTTCGCGCCGGACGGCGCGAAGATCATCGAGGCGACGGAACTCGAGCGCGTGGCCGCCCTCGCGGTGCCGCCCGCCTACGAGGACGTCTGGATCTCTCCGAGTCCCCACGGTCACGTCCAGGCCACCGCCCGCGACGCAAAAGGCCGCAAGCAGTACCGCTATCACAAGCGCTGGCGCGAGGTGCGCGACGCGACGAAGTACGGGGCGACGCTCGCGTTCGGCGCGGCGTTACCGACGTTGCGAGAGCGTGTCGAAAGGGATCTGCGTGCGACGAGGCTCACGCGCGAGCATGTCATCGCTGCCGTCGTCCGAACGCTCGACGCGACCCACATCCGGATCGGCAACGAGACCTACGCACGCGACAACGATTCGTTCGGGCTGACGACGCTGCGCGACCGGCACGTCAAGGTCACGACGGCGGGCAAGGTCCGCATGAAGTTCCGCGGCAAGTCCGGCGTCGAGCACGCGATCGATTTCTCGGATACGCGCGTGGCACGCGTCATTGCGAAATGCCACGACCTCCCGGGCGAGAAGCTCTTTGGCTTCGTCGACGAGCATGGTGTCGCGCACGCGATCGAATCGGCCGACGTGAATGCCTATCTCCGCGAGACGATGCGCGGCGACTTCACAGCCAAGGATTTCCGCACGTTCGCCGCGAGCGTCATCTGCGCGCGCGAGCTCGAGGACGCGCGGCGCGCGACGACCGTCAAGGACGCGAAAGCCGCGATCAAAGCCGCGATCGCAATCACCGCGACAGAACTCGGCAACACGCCGACCGTCTGTAAGAAGTCATACGTCCACCCCGCGATCGTCGAGACGTTTCTCGATGAGTTCTCGCTCTCGCTGCCGCACGTTCGCGAGTCGCAGGGGACGCACGGGCTCGCAACCGACGAGCGGCGTGTCCTCGCATTCCTTGCGAGTGCGGGCGAACGCGACGAGCATGCCAATCGCGTCGCGCTGCTCGAGCACTCGATCGAAAAGGCGAAGCGCGTCGCCGAGCCGACGGGCGCGAAGGCCTCGCAGAAGCGATCCGGCCCGACATACGCCTCGCCGAAGCGCTAGGGCGAGAGCCGCTTCAGCCGCCAGGCCGCGCCCTCACGCGCGTATGCGACGCGGTCGTGCACCCGGCTCTTGCGGCCCTGCCAGAACTCGTAGAAGTCCGGCACGAGGCGCGAGCCGCCCCAGTAGTCCGGACGCGGGACGTCGTCGCCGGGAAACCGCGCCTCGGCTTCGGCCATCCGCCGTTCGAGATACGCGCGATCGGAGACGGCGACGCTCTGATCGGACGCCCACGCCGAGAGCTTGTGGCCGCGCGGCCGCGTCGCGAAATACGCGTCGCTCTCGCTCGGCTCGATGCGCTCGACGACGCCTTCGATACGCAGCTCGCGTTCGAGGGCGGGCCAGTAGAACAGCAGCGCGGCGCGGGGATGCGCCACGAGCTCGTGACCCTTCCGGCTCTCGTAATTCGAGTAGAAGACAAAGCCGCGCTCGTCGTAGCCGCGCAACAGCACGATGCGCGCGGCGGGCGCGCCGCCCGGGCCGACCGTGGCGAGCGTCATGGCGTTCGCTTCGGTATGCCCGGCCGCTTCGATCGCCTCGGCGATCCACGTCTCGAACTGCGCAAACGGATCGCGCCGGACGTCGGCGACGTCGAGCGAGGCCAGCTCGTAGGAACGGCGGTCGTGGCGGACGGACTCGTGACTCTCGGGCATCGCTTCATTCTTCCCGCGCGAGCGCGGGCGAACCCGAGGATTCCTACGGCATCGAACGATACTCCGCGCCATGACGCTGCCCAATCCCGTCGCGCTGCTGCGCGCGCTCGAGCCCGTGCAGCGGCGCACCTTTCTGGCCGCGTTTGCCGGCTGGATGCTCGACGCGTTCGACTTCTTTCTGCTCGTCTTCGTCGTGAGCGCCGTCGCCAAAGAGTTCGTGCAGCCGATTCCCGCGGTCGCCTTCGCGATCACGGTGACGCTGATGCTGCGGCCGCTCGGCGCGCTGATCTTCGGCTGGGCCGCCGATCGCTACGGCCGCCGCGGGCCGCTGATGATCAACATCATCTTCTATTCGGTCGTCGAGCTCGCGACGGCGTTCGCGCCGAACTTCACCGCGTTCATCCTGCTGCGCGCGCTCTACGGCGTCGCAATGGGCGGCGAGTGGGGCGTCGGCGCGGCGCTCGCGATGGAGTCGATCCCCGAACATGCCCGCGGCACCCTCTCGGGGCTACTGCAAGAAGGCTACGCGTTCGGCTACCTGCTCGCGGCGATCGTCTACTACCTCATCTTCCCGCACTTCGGCTGGCGCGGGATGTTCGTCGCGGGCGCGCTCCCGGCGTTCCTCGTGCTCTACATCCGTGCGAACGTGCCCGAGTCGCCCGCGTGGCGCGCCGGCGCGCGCTCGCGCGAGCCGCACGCGAGCTCGAGCCTACTCGCCGCGTTCCGCGCCCAGCCCGCGCTCTTCATCTATGCGATCGCGCTGATGGCCGGCTTCAATTTCATGTCGCACGGCTCGCAGGATCTCTATCCGACGTTTTTGCAGAGGCAGCGCGGCTTCGGCGTCGGCACCGTCACCCTGCTCGCGATCGTCGCGAACGTCGGCGCGATCCTCGGCGGCGTTCTCTTCGGAGGATTCTCGCAGTCGATCGGCCGCCGCCGCGCGATCGTCGCGGCGACGCTCCTCGGCCTCCTCGCGATTCCGCTCTGGGTCTTCGCGCCCTCGATCGCGCTCCTGGGCATCGGGGCGTTCTTAATGCAATTCTTCGTGCAGGGCGCGTGGGGCGTCATTCCGATCCACCTCAACGAGCTCTCACCGCCGGGGATCCGCGGGACGTTCCCGGGCTTCACGTATCAACTCGGAAACCTGATCTCCGCCGGCTCCGTGCAGCTCGAGGCCGCGTTCGCCGCGACCTCGCACACCGCCGGCGGCGGCGCAAATTATGCACGCGCGCTCGCGATCATCATGGCGTGCATCTTCGTGATCGTCGCCGGCCTCGCCGCGATCGGCCGCGAGCGGCGCGGCGCGAAGCTTACGGCGACGGCCTGAGCGTCGAGCGGCTACTGGGGATGCTCGGAGGTTCCGGGGCCCTTCGGCGTCGCCCGCCACTCGGGCGACCGCTGCGGTGACGCCTCGGCGAGCGCTCTCCGAACGCCGGCCGCGTCGAAGTCGGTGCCGTACACGGGCGTGCCCGGCTGCTGGCGCCAGGATTCGGCGAGCGTGCCCGCATCGATCGCATCGAAGCCGATCGACTCGATGAGCTCGGCCAGCGTCCGTTTCGCCGCAGCATCGTCGCCCGCGTACGGGAGCGCAACGCGGCCGGGCGCGCCCGCCGGCTTCGCCGCGGAGATCAGATGCTCCGCATAGATATTGTTAAAGGCCTTGAGTACGGGCCGGCCGAGCTGCGAGGCGACCCAGGCGCTCTCCGGCGTCCCCGACTCGATGGCCTCGATCTTGCCGTCGCGCTGCTGCGGATAGTAGTTGCCGGTATCGACCACGATCACGTGCTCCGGGACGCCCGCGAAGAGATCCGGTGCGATGCCAGGGATCTGCTTCTCGGGGATCGTCACGACGACGAGCTTGCCCGCGCTTGCCGCCTCGTGCGCGGTCACGGGCCTCGCGCCCGTCTCGCGCGCGAGGTCGCGCAACGTTTCGGGACCACGCGAGTTTGCGATCGAGACGGCATGGCCCAGCTTCGTGAAGATCCGCGCGAAGTTCGCGCCGATGTTGCCCGCGCCGATGATTCCAATGTTCATGCCGCGCACGTACCCGCGCCGGCCGCGATCCGATCCGCTCAGCTCAAATCGCCCTGTGCCGCGCGCGCGGCCCCGATCGCGTTCTCGCACCACGCCCGGACGCTGCGCGCGGCCCCGATCGCCGCGTCCGCGTCACGGCGCTGATACGCGAGCCCGGCGTCGGCGAAGCCGAGCGCATCGGGATACCGCGTCGAGACGTAATACTTGTCGAGCGATCGCGCATCGGCGCGGACGTCGTCCGGCGCGCGAGCGTCGAGGCGCTCGCACGCGGCGACGAGCCGCTCGAGTTCGTGCGTCGGAATCGAGTCGCCGCTGAGCTGGGTGAGCAGGGCTTTGACGGCGTTCTCTGCGGCCTGCTGGGCGTGGAAGCACGCCTGATGCGCGTACCGGTCGCGCACGTCGACCGCAATGGCGAGATCGATACCGGCTTGATCGAGCCAGCGCCCGACGCGCGCCTCAATCGGGACGTGCATAGACGCTCGTACCCTCGGCGATGATCGTGCGACCGAGCGGCGTCATGCGCAAGCGCTCGGGGAAGTCGGCCGTCCGCATGCCGATCGCATCGCCGGGCACGCCGCAGACGCGGTAGAAGTCGTCGACGAGATCCGGCGGCCCGCCGTCGCGCACGATCACGAGATCGAGATCGCTCCACGGCGACGTCCGGTCCCGCGCGTAGGAGCCGAAGACCACGACGCGGGCGATGTCCGGCGTGCGCGCGGCGTACGCGACGATCCGCGCCAGCGCCGCGTCGAGCTCGACCCGGCGCGTCGCGCAGCGCTCGCGATACGGCCGCAGCTCCGCCTCCGCATGCACGACGCTAGAGCCGCCCGAGGCCGAGCGCCGCGAGGAACGTGGCGAGCGCGACGATCCCGCCGCCGAGCGCGAACGGCAGGCTGCCGTCGACGCGCTTGCGCTCCCAGACGACGGCGGCGGCGAGCCCCCGGAAGGCGTTGCTGAGTTGCGCCGCGTCGCTCGCGCCGACGTACTGGCCGTCGCCGTTGCCGGCGATCTGGCGCAGGTCATCGACATTGAGGTCGGCGGCCTCGTTCGTCCCGGGAATCGTTTCGCCGCTCCCATTGGAACCGATGCCGACCGTCTCGATCCGGACGCCCTGTGCGCCGACCTGCTGCGACGCCTGGACCGGATCGACGCCGCGATTGTTCACGCCGTCGGTGAGCAGGACGATCGCGCGCTGGCCCTGCGCGGGCATCGTCGAAGCCGCGAGCTCGAGCGCGTCGCCGATGGCCGTGCCGCCGTTGGGCTGCGGAATGCGGTCGAGCGCGTCGCGGACGACCTCGAGATCGCTCGTCGGCGCAAGCAGCACGCTCGCGCCCGTCGAGAACGTCACGATCCCGATGCGCGTGCCGCTCGGCGCGGCGGCGACGAACGCGCGCGCGGCTTCCTCCGCTGCGGCCGAGCGCGTCGGCGTGAGATCCTCGGCGCGCATCGAGCCCGACGTGTCGATGCAGATCACGACCGTCGCGTCATGCGAGGGAACGCGCGAGAAAAACCGCGGGCCTCCGATCGCGATCGCGAGCGCGGCGCCCGAGACGAGGAATCCGGCGAGCAGCAGCCGCCCGGGGGCGCGCGACGCTCGCAGCGCCGCCGCCGCAAAGGCGAGGTTCGAGTAGGTCAGCGCGTTCGCGGTCTTGCGGCGGGCGAAGCCGCGGTAGGCTGCGGCGAGCAGGGCGAGGCAGGCGATCCCGAGGACGAGCAGCAGCGGATGGGCGAAGCTCACGCGGAAGCGGATTCGATTCGCCGGGCACGCGCGCCCGCAGGCTCAGCCGAAGCCGAACGTCCGCGCGAGCACGGCTTCGGGGTCGTCGCCGTGCGGCAGAACCGCAGCCCGCAAGCCCAGCGCCGCGAGCTCGCCGAGCAGCGCCGACTCGCGCGCCGCCACCGCCGCCGCGTAGCGGCGCCGCGCGCCGCGATCAACGTAATAGCGCGCCGAGTCGCCGGTCTCGGCGTCGCGCAGCCGCACGAACCCGCCGAGCGGCAAGCCCTCGCGCCACGGATCGCCAATGATGAGCGCCGTCGCCTCGAAGCGCGCCGCGCACGCGCGCAGCCGTTCGCGTAGCGCCGCGAGCTCGAAAAAATCGCTCGCGATCAGCAGTCGCGCCGAGCGCGGCAGCAGCGCGAGCGCGACGTCGAGCTCGCGCTCGAGCGGCAGCCCCGCGGGTTCGCGCGCCGCCGCGCACACGAGCGCCGCCGTGCGGCCGCGCGCGCCCGGCAGGGCGAGCAGGGACTCCCCGACCCGCGCGCAGCGATCGTCATCGGCGGCGGCCGAGAACCAGGCGCCCGCGGCCGCGCAGGCCACGTGGTAGTTCGAGCGCGCGCGGCCGACCGCCATCGAGGCGGAGGCGTCCACGGCAACCGCGATCACGAGCGCGACGTCCTCGAGCATCACCCGCGTCTGCAGCGCGCCGGCGCGCGCGGTCGCGGCCCAATCGATGCGGCGTGGGTCGTCGCCGTCGACGTAACCGCGCAGCTCCGCAAACTCGTACCCGTCGCTGCGCCGGGGCGAGACGATGCCGTAGCCGCGCACGCTCGCGCGGCGCCCCGCGAGCAGCGCGGCGCGCAGGCGCGTCCCGAAGCCGCCCTGCACGCTACGGGCCGCCGAAGCCCTGCGGCGCTCCGATCGGGCGTGCGCGCTCGGGCTCGAACGTGAACGGCGGTGCGGTCGCCGAGAAGCGGTAATCGACGAAATCGAACTCGTACTTCGGAATCACGGTGTCGACGCCAAACTTTAGGGGCGCCTCCGCGACGATCTGCTGGATGACGTTCGCACCATCGATCGAGACGTAATCGATGCGCCACGGCACGCCGTCGTACGGCTTGCCGCGCAGAATGCCGGCGACGCGGACGCGTAGCGTGCGACCCGTGGCCGGATCGATCCAAAGATCGCGCAGCCGATTCTCGCGCGGATCGTCGATGGGTTCGAGGTGGAGATGCGTCCCCTGCGCATTGCCGACGGTCTCGGTCCCGACGAGCGTGATGCGATACGTGCGATTGGTCGCCTCGACGCGGCCGAGCTGCGGCAACGACGACGCACCGGGGAGCGGCGTCGACGAGATATCGGGCAGCGAGACGGCCGCGGCGCGACTCCGGACGCCGAACGCGTCGTCGGGCGAGAAGCGCGGATCGTCGATTCGGATCGGTTCCGCATCGCCGTTCGTGTCGGCGACCTGAAAGCCGAAGATCGAGAACGCAATGCCGCGATTGCGGCGGTTCTCCCGTTGCGCGTCGTGCAACCGGTTCAGGAGCAGCCGCTCGTCGGAGCTGCGGAAAAACGCCTCCCACCACGTGTCGACGACGTGCGAGCCGTGCTGGTACCGCACGAGCGCCGCGTAGCGCACGAACGGCGGGAGCGTCGCCTTGGCCCAGGCAGCCCGAGCGCTCGCGAAGAGTTTTTCGGCCGCCGGATCGGGCGACGGCGTCGGCGCGGGGGCGGGGGCTGCGGCGAGCAGCATCGTCGCGGCGAGCGAGGCGACGGTCGCGACGAGTCGTGATCGATGCTGGAAAAAAGGCACGAGGACGGTGAGTCTTCTGCCTAGGGGACGGGGACGCCCGCGACGATTTCGGCGACGATCGTTTCGGGATCGATCTTCTCGACGAACGCGCGGTAGCCGAAGCCGAGCCGGTGCCGGAGCACGGGCTTCGCGTTCGCACGCACGTCGTCGGGCGTGACGAACGACCGGCCGTCGATGAGCGCCGTCGCGCGCGCCATCGCGGCGAGCGCGAGCGTCGCGCGCGGGCTCGCACCGCGCTCGACGTACTCGTGCGGCGCGCGCGTCGCGACGACGAGATCGACGATGTACATCGCGACGCGGCTCTCGAGGAAGACCCGATGCGCGGCCGAGCGCCAGCGCAGAACGTCCGCGATATCGACGACATCCGTCGGCATGGCGGGCGCGTCGCCACCGAAGCGCTCGAGGATCGCGAGCTCGTCCGCGGGGCTCGGATAGTCGACGAGCACCTTCGCGAGGAAACGATCCATCTGCGCGAGCGGCAACGCATAGGTGCCGTCGCCATCGAGCGGATTCATCGTCGCCGTCACGAGGAACGGCTCGGGCAACGCGAACGTGGCCGGGCCGATCGTGACCTGCCGTTCTTGCATCGCCTCCAAGAGCGCGGACTGCACTTTCGCGGGCGCACGGTTGATCTCGTCGGCGAGGACGATGTTCGCGAAGATCGGCCCGAGCGCGGTCGCGAAGTCGCCGCTGCGCTGATCGAAGACGCGCGTGCCGACGATGTCGCTCGGCAGAAGGTCCGGCGTGAACTGCACGCGCTTGAACGCACCGCCGATCGCCGCCGCGAGGGCGCGGCATGCGAGCGTCTTCGCGAGGCCGGGCGGCCCCTCGAGCAGGACGTGGCCGCCCGCGATCGTCGCGCGCACGAGCGCTTCGAGCGCGTCGCGCTGACCGACGACCGTCGTCGCGAGCGCGTCGAGCAGCGCGCTCGGCGGCGCACCCGTCACCGTCATTTCAGACATAGCGCCGCCTCCTTCGCGTGGCGTTCGACGTCGGGGCCGGAGCAGAACGCGGCGCGCTCGAGGGCACCCATGCCCGCGGACTCGCGCGGATCGGAAATCGCGCCGCGCGCGTCGAGATCGCGCTGGGTCTCGCGCTCGCCCGCGCCGACCCGAGCGCGCAGCGCGTCGCGCAGCGCGACCGCGTTCGCGCGGGACGGCTCGCGCTCGAGCGCGGCTACGAGCTCGGGGAACGCTACGGCAGCGGGAGCGCGCAGGCTATCGTAGTTCAGCGGTTGAGGATCGAAGACCGCCGTCGGAATCGGCGCGGCCGGGCGGCGCCGGAAGAGGCGTGCGATCAGCGCCGCGCCGAGCACGACGACGAGCAGCACCAGCGCGACGCGGATCACGAGATCGGCGAAGCCGTAGATACCTTCCCGCACCGACTCGCCGCTGATGCCGCCCGCCTCGTCCACGCGCACGACGACGCTATTGGTCGCGAACCGGCTCGGCTTGCCCGAGCGCGCATCGACGGCGTCGAGCGTCGCGGGGCCGAGCGTCCGCGTGCCGACGCCCGTCGGCTCGAGGGTGAGCGTCTCCACGCAGGTCGTACCCGCACTGGCCGACGTGCAGCGCCGCTCGTCGCCGAGCTCGTCGAACCCGGCGAGGTTGGGAAGCACGACGCCCGCGATCTGCGGCACGTTCTCGGCGACGTCGACCGTGATCGTGAGGCGCAGCGGTTCGCCGACGCGAACGCGCGCCCGGTCGAGTGCGAGCGAGAAGTTCCGGATATGGAGCGATGGCAGCGGCTGCGCGGCGGCGACGAGCGGCGCGGCGGCGAGCGCCGCGAGCGCTACGCCGACGGCAGCGAGCCGAGCCATTGCGAAAACAAGAAGCGGGCATCCGACGGCCCGGGGGATGCCTCGGGGTGGAACTGCACGGCCGCGACCGGCAGCGTGCGGTGCCGGAAGCCCTCGTTCGTGCCGTCGTTGAGATTGATCATCGTCGCCTCGAGCTCGGGCGGCAGCGAGGCCCCGTCGACCGCGTAGCCGTGATTGTGCGCGGTGACGAGTACCACGTCGCCGAGGACGTCCTTCACGGGCTGATTGCCGCCGCGGTGGCCGTACGGCAGCTTGTACGTCGTCGCGCCGCACGCGAGGGCGAGGAGCTGATGGCCGAGGCAGACGCCGAAGAGCGGCAGTTCGCCGAGGAGCGAGCGCAGCGTCTCGATCGTCTCGGGCAGGTCGGTCGGATCGCCCGGGCCGGGCGAGATCATGACGGCCGCGGGATCGTAGGCGAGGATCTCCTCGCGCGTCGTGCCATAGGGCACGACGGTCAGCCGGGCGCCGAGCGCCGTGAGATCCCGCACGATGGCCCGTTTGACGCCACAGTCGATGACGACGACGTGCGGTGCGCCGGGCGCGCCCGGGAACTCGCTGACGACGCCGCTCGCCACGCCGGCGACGAGCCCGAGCGTGGAGTGGCCGCGCGCGTACGGCACGAGCGCGGCTTCCATGCGGCCGATCGCATCGTCGCCGACGGCGAGCGCTGCGCGGATCGTGCCGTGCTCGCGCAGGACCGTCGTGAGCGCCCGCGTGTCGATCCCGACGAGCGTCGGAACGTGCTGCTCCTCGAGCCAGTCGCCGAGCGAGAGCGCGGAGGCGTGATGCGAGGGCCGGCGCGCGAGCCGCTTGATGACTGCGCCCGCGACGCAGGCACGCGGGTGCTGCGCCGCCGTGCGAGAGACGCCGTAGTTTCCGATCATCGGATAGGTGAACGTCAGGAGCTGGCCCGCATAGGACGGATCGGTGAGCGCCTCTTCATAGCCCGTCATGCCGGTGAAGAACACCGCTTCGCCGAGCGCGAGTGCATTGGCTCCGAGACCCTCACCGTCGAAACGCGTTCCGTCGGCCAACAGCAGTGAGGCAGGTCTGGTCATCGTCGAAGCACCGGAGTACGGCTCCGGACGGCGGCGCACCCCCTCGGCGGCTCAGAGCAGGTGCGCGAACTCCCACGGCGCGATCGTCTGCGGAAACGCATACTGCACGAAATCGTACTCGAGTCCCCGGACCGACCGGTCGGCGCCGAACCGCAGCGTGTCGGTCGTCTTGATCTGCTGCACGTATGGCCGGCCGCCTTCGGCGACATAGTCGACGGTCCAGCGCGCGCCGTCGTAGGGCTTGCCAGCGAAGAGTCCGGCGACCGACAGGCGCAGCGTCTGCGCGTCGGCCACGCCGACCCAGAGCTCACGCAGCCGGTAGCGGCCGGGCTCGCGGAGGGGCTCGAGCGTGAGGTGATAGGCATCCAGGCCGCGTACCGGGTCGTGTCCGGCGAGCGCGATGCGGTAGTCGCGAGCGACGGCCTCGACGCGCACGATCTCGCGTAGCGGCGGATCCGCCGGCCCCGCGGCCGCGACGAACGGCGTCGCCGCGACGGGCACCGGTGTCGCTGCGATCCGAGCCTCGGGCTCGGCGGTGACGCGCGCGGGACCCGCGAGCACCGCACGCGCGGCACCCGGCACGAGCCCGAAGGCGTCGTCGGGCGGGATGAGCGGATCGAGCACCGGGAACGCGTCCGCCGATGCATTCGTCTCGACGTTGTCGACGTGCGCGGGCGAGCGGTGGTAATCGAGGCTCACGCCGATCGAGGTCCCGCGCAGGCGCGGCGCGTCCGACGTTGCCGTAACCGTTCGATGGAGGGCGAGCCCGCCGTCACTCGCGCGGAACGCGCCCGCCCACCAGTCGTCGTGCGGCCGATTGCGCCACGTATAGCGCTCGAGCAGATTGAAGCGTACGAATGGCGCGCCCGGCGCGCTGCGCAACGCCGCTTTCGCGCGCGCAAAGATCGCTTCCGCCGAGGGATCCGACCCCGCCGCCGGCACGAGCGGCGTCGTGGCGGGCGTGGCCCCGAGCAACGCGACGAACGGCAACGTGAGGAGGGCGACGGCGCGCGACGGGCGGAGCATGCGAGCAATGAACGCACCCGGGCGACGCATCGGTTCAACTCACCGGGGTGAGACGGCGCACGATGCCGTCGCGCATCGCGAACGCGCCGTCGACGACCGTCGCGATCGCGCGGCGCGAGAAGCGCTCGCCCGCGAACGGCGTGTTCTTGCCGAGCGACTCGAAGCGCGCCGGGTCGACGGTCCAGGGCCGTTCCGCAAAGACCGTGACGTCGGCCGGCGCACCGATCGCGAGCGTGCCGCCCGGCACGCCGAGGATGCGCGCCGGATTCGTCGAGCAGAGCGCAACGAAGCGCGAGAGCGGCAGGTCCGGTAGCGCCGCGGCGTAGGCACCGACGGCGATCTCGAGCCCCGAGAAGCCGACGGGCGCCTCGCCGAGCAGCATCGCCTTCTCCTCGCGGGTGTGCGGCGCGTGATCGGTTGCGAGCGCGTCGATCGTGCCGTCGCGTACCGCGTCGCGCAGCGCCCGTACGTCACTCGGCACGCGCAGCGGCGGCGCGACCTTCGCGTCGGCATCGAAGCGGGCGAAGCGTTCGTCGTCGAGCATCAGATGGTGCGGTGTGACCTCACAGGTGGCGTGCGCGCCGCGACCGCGGGCGAAGCGCACGAGGTCGGCCGAGATCGCGGTCGAGAGGTGCGCGATGTGAAATGCCTTCCCGGTCTCGGCCGCGATGAGGACGTCGCGCGCGACGATCACGTCTTCGGCCAGCCCGGGCGAGCCCGCGAGCCCGAGGCGAAAGCTCTGCGCACCCTCGTTCATCACGGCGTCGCCGTGGAGATCGGCGTCGATGCAGTGCGAGATGAAGACGCCCGGGACGTCGCGCGCGTAGAGCGCCGCTTGGCGCAGCACGCGCGCGCTGCGGACCGTCGTGCCGTCGTCGCTGAACGCGACCGCGCCCGCGTCGCGCAGCCGCGAGTACGGCGCGAGCTCAAGCCCCGCCCGGCCGCGCGTGAGCGCGCCGATCGGATAGATGCGCGCGAGCCCGGCCGCCGCGGCGAGCCGCAGCACCTCGGAGATGACGGCCGGCGAATCGAGCGCGGGCTCGGTGTTCGGCATGCACGCGACGGCCGTGAAGCCGCCGGCGACGGCGGCGGCCGAGCCCGTTGCGATCGTCTCCTTGTGGCTCTGGCCCGGCTCGCGCAAGTGAACGTGCATGTCGACGAAGCCGGGCGCCACGACGGCGTTCTCCGCGTTGTAGACGTCCGCACCGGGCGGCGCGTCGAGATGCTCGCCGAGCGCGACGATCCGGCCGTCGCGCACGAGCACGTCGCGCAGCGCGTCGAGCCCCTGGGAAGGATCGACGATGCGGCCGCCACGGAAGAGGATCGCGCTCACGGCGCGCGCCGTTCGGCATCCGGCCTTGCGCGCCCGCTCATCCGGGAGCCGAGGCGTGCGAATCGCGGCGCGCGATCGTGACGAAAGCGAGCAGCGCCGCGATGACGCAAAGCGCGGCCGACGCGAGCATGACGCGACGGAATCCAAGTGTGTAGGCGTCGGCAAGCGCCCGCGCGAGCTTCGGGCGATGCGGCCCGCGCACGGCATCCGGCAACCGTCCGGTGGCGAGCGTCGCGCGTTCGCGTGCGAGCATCGCGCGCGTCGCTGCGGGCGGCTGGATCGTTGCGACTGCCGCGTCGAAACGGGTGTGGACGCTCGCAACGAGTACGATGCCGAGAATCGCGATCGCGAGCAGGCTCGCGACGCGCGATACCGCGTTATTCGTGCCCGATGCGACGCCGGCACGCGACTCGTCGAGCGCCGACATCACGGTCGTCGTCAGCGGCGCGACGAAGAGCGCGCCGCCGATTCCCGCGAGCAGCGACGCTGGGAAGAACGTCGTGAGATACGCGCCGCCCGGGCCGATGCGCGCGTAGGCGACGAAGCCGGCCGCCGTTACGAGCGCCCCTGCGACGAGCGGCACGCGGGCGCCGATCGTGTCGACGAGGCCGCCCGCCCAACGCGAACCGAGCGACACGATGACGATGAAGGGTAGCATCGCCGCGCCCGCGGCGGCCGGCGTGTACCCGTGCACGTTCTCGAGATCGATCGGGATGAAAAAGAGGCTGCCGCCGAGCGCCGCGTAGAGCACGAACGTGTAGAGATTCGCACCCGTGAACGTGCGGCTCGCGAAGATCGCGGGTGGCACCATTGGCGCGATGGCACGGTGCTCCCACCAGGCGAATGCCGCCGCGAGCGCGAGGCCGCTCGCAACCGCCGACACGGCGAACGCGCCGAGGCCGCCTTGCATCTCGATGCAGCCTTCGGTGAGCGCGCCGAGGGCGAACGTCGCGAGCAGCGCGCCCGGCACGTCGACGTGCCGCGGACCGTCGTCGTCGCGGCTCTCGGGAACGCGAGCGAGGGCGGCTGCGATCACGGCGACCGCGAGCGGGACGTTGATGACGAACACGGCGCGCCATGAAACGGCCTGCGCGAGCCAGCCGCCGAGCAGCGGTCCGATCGCCGCCGTGATCGCCGCCGCGCCGGACCACGTGCCGATCGCACGGCCGCGCGCGGCACCCGCAAAGCTCGCGGAGATCAAGGCGAGGCTGCCCGGCGTCGCGAGCGCGCCGCCGACGCCCTGGATCGCCCGCGCGACGTCGAGAAAGAGGAGGCTCGGTGCGAGCGCGCATGCAGCCGATGCGGCCGCGAAGAGCGCAATGCCAACGACGAAGATTCGGCGCCGGCCGTACACGTCGCCGAGCGAGCCGCCGACGAGGATGAGCGCGGCGAGAAAGAGCGCGTAGGACTCGATCACCCACTGCAGCTCAGCGGCCGTCGCGTGGAGTTCGCGGCCAATCTGCGGCAGCGCGACGTTGACGGCACTCGAATCGATGAACGCCATCCCGGAGCCGACGATCGTGGCGAAGAGGATCCAGGCCGCGTGCTCGGGTCGCTCGGCCGTCGCGCCGCGGCTCAGGGAACGCTGCCCGCGGGTGCTCGGAGGCATGACATCGGCATCGTTGTACCACGGTCGTCGTCGAGCGATGGTTCGAGAGCAAGGGTCGGTGCCGGTGCACCGAATCCCGACGCCTACGCGTTGCCGTCGCGCTGACCAGCAGCGACGGCCTCCGGCATCGCGAACGGTTCAGCGGCAAACCGGTATAGGCTCTCTCGATGAACGCAGCGACGTCTGGTCGAGAAGATCGCGATCGACGATCTACGGAACGGCCAGAGCGCGCATGTGGCCGCAGGCGATCGCGGTACGGCTGCGCAGCGACGCTCGATCTTGAACGGAGGCTTGAAACGGCGGGCGAGCCGCTCCTCGAGCAAGAACCAGGAAGTCGTAGGAGATCGAAGGATGCGCGACCCTCAACGGCTGACCGTAGACGAATTCTTCGCCTGGCAGGCACTCGTGGAAGGCCGGTACGAGCTCGTCGACGGCCACATCATCCCACATCCGGATTACGTGACGCCGCTCGGCTTCGCGGCGCCCGATACGGAACACGGACTCATCTGCTTAAATATCGGAGTTGCGTTGCAGGCGCAGCTTCGAGCTCCGTGCCGAGCGTACGTCGGCGTCGGCGTCGTCGTCGATCGGGGCGATGCCAATATCCCGGACGTCGCCGTCTCATGCGACGAGCAAGACCGGACGCGGCCGGCACTGCTCGCTCCCCGCTATCTGTTCGAGGTCTCGTCGCCGAAGACGTACCGCATTGATACGGGGCGAAAGGTGGCCGCGTACATGGCGATTCCGACGATCGAGGCCTACGTCGTCGTCGATCGGCCACGTCGGTCGCTCACCGTCTATCGGCCGGATGCTGGCCCTCAAACGTTCAGCGCCGGCATCGTCGCTCTCGGCGACGTCTCGCTCGACATCGACGCTATCTTCGCGTGAACAGTCGTACTCGCGCGTCGAGGTTGCGAGCTCGTGAACGTCCTTTGATATTTTCGATTGCCGAGCCTACGGGCTAAGCGAAGCACGAACGCACTCCTCGGAACGGCACGTCTTTCCTCGCGGATCTCAAGCCACTTCGAAAAGCAACGAGGCGAAGGTACCCTGACTTCGGGCGTATGGCTCATCGTCACCGAATCTGCTGTTCCGATCCGGACACCATCCGTCAAGACGGTGTCCGAGATCTATCGGGGAGCCGGTAACGGCTAGGCGGCTCGCGGCAGGCGGGCGACCTCGATGCTTCGCGCGAGTTGCGCGATGCGTTCGATATCGACTGCCGGGTCGGCCGTGAGCGCGTCGTCGGCGAGTTGCGCGGTGATCGTCGTTGCGAACCACGAACGCGACGCGCGAATGTCGAGCAACAGCCCACCGTCCTGCGCTTCGTTGAGCTCGTGATAGATGGCGTCCGGGTACTTCGTACGGATGTGAAGCGTCGTTGCTTCGACGGAGATCTTAGTATCGTTCATTGGTCTTCCTCGTTTCAGAGAACATGCCGATCATAGCGCAAACGACGGGAGCGACGACACGACGGAACGCACCATCTTCCTCCCATATCGCAGCTCTCGGAGAACAACTTTCCGCACGCCGGCTCGAATGATGACGGGAAGCCGGCGGGCTCGGCCTCGCGAACGGCAGAGCCAACGTGCCTGGCTCCGTCTGGGCCGGGCACCCGCTTGCGTGCCTGATCGGCGACGGTGCGGCGCGCTCTTCGCCGCGAGCGCGAGATCGCGGGCGCCGTCGGTATCGCGTCGCGTCTGCCGAACCTCGTCGAGATCGTGATCCGTCGCGAGTGAGCGTTCGCTCTTGCGGCGCTCGGCAGCCTACCTCAGGGCACCGGCGGTCGAATCGTTCCCATCGCCGATGGTTCGGTACGATAGCGGGGGAGCCGTAGGAAGGGTGCGCGATTTCGAACGCCAAGTCTGGAATCAATTTTCTCGCTGAGGTCGTTATGAAGAACATCGCAAGCCTATGCATGGCGGTCGGGTGCACGCTCGGTCTCACGGCCGTCGCGGCGCGCGCCGAGGCACCGATCACCGTCGGCCTCGTGCTCAAAACGCTGAGCAATCCGTACTTCGTCGCCGTCGCGGGCGCCGCGAAAGGCGAAGCGGCAAAAAAGAACGTCAACCTCATCGTCGTCGCCGGGAAATACGATGGCGACAACGCGACACAAATCTCCGAGGTCGACGACCTCGTAACGCGCGGCGCGAAGACGATCGCGATCATTCCCAATCTCTCCTCGGGAATCGTGCCCGCGATCAAGCGCGCGAAAGCCGCAGGCGTCAAGATCATCACGGTCGACACGGCAACCGATCCGAGCGCGCTCGCCGATACGTTCATCGCGACGGACAACCTCAAGGCCGGCGTCCTCAACGGAAAATGGGCCAAGAGTGCCATGGGTGCGACGAAGGCGAAAATCGTCTTGCTCGAAGGGACGCCCGGCAGCCAGGTCAATACCGATCGGATGCAGGGCTTTCTCACCGGATTTGGTTCGGGTGCTAAGCAATTCGTCGTCGCAGACCAGATCACGAACGGCGATCAGGGCAAGGGCCAGACCGCGATGGAGAACGTCCTCTCGGCGCACCCGGACGTCAACCTCGTATGGACGGTCAACGAACCGGCGGCGCTCGGCGCGGCGACGGCGATCAAGGCGCGCGGGCTCGCGGGCAAGATCAAGGTCGTGTCGATGGACGGCAGCTGCCGCGGCATCAAGGGCATCGCAGACGGTGCTATCGATAGCGACGTCATGCAATTCCCGAAGAAAATGGGCGTGCAGGCGGTCGACTTCGCAGTCGACGCGGCGCACGGCAAAGCGATCCCAAAAACCTTCGACACGGGCGAGATCCTCGTGACGAAGATGCCGCAGGGTGGCGTCCCGTCGCAGACCGTCACCTTCGGCCTCAAGAACTGCTGGTAAGCGGCACGCTCGCGCGCCTCGGCGGCGCCCGGACGATCGGACCATTCGCGGGGCTCGTGATCCTCTGCATCGCCTTCGGCATCGCCGCGCCACCGTTCCATTCGCTGCGCAACCTACTCCAAATCTTGCAGCAGGTCATGGAGGTCGGCACGCTCGCCGTCGGGCAGACGATCGTCATCCTGACCGCGGGCATCGATCTCTCAAACGGCGCGATCATGGTCCTGGGGTCGGTCGTCATGGCGAAGCTGGCCGTGACGGCGGGCGTCCCGGTACCGGTCGCCATCCTCGCCGGCTTCGCGCTCACGACCGCGCTTGGGCTCGTCAACGGCGTGGTCGTCGGCCGTTTCCGCGTGCCGCCTTTCGTTGCGACGCTCGGCATGCTCAATATCGCCTACGCAAGCACGCTCTTGTTCAGCGGTCAAGCATCGATCGATAGTTTGCCCGCCGGGCTCCTCGTCTTCGGCGGGTCGTTCGCCGTCGCGGGTGTCGCCGTGCCGGTCGGACCGATCGTCATGCTCGCCATCTTCGCCATCGCCTGGTACGCCTTGACGCAGACCGGGTGGGGTCGTCATCTCTACGCCCTCGGGAATAACGTTGAGGCCGCGCGCCTCACCGGCATCAACGTCTTCAACGTTCAGGTCTCGGCCTATCTCGTCGCGGGCCTGATCTACGGTTTCGCCGCGCTGCTCGTGCTCGGGCGCACGACGGTCGGCGATCCCAATGCCGGTCAGACCGATAACCTCGATAGCATCACGGCGGTCGTCATCGGCGGCACGAGCCTCTTCGGGGGCCGCGGCGGCGTGATCGGCACGCTCATCGGCGCGCTGATCGTCGGCGTGCTGCGCAACGGCCTCACGCTCGTCGGCGTCGAGGCGCTCTGGCAGACGTTCGCGACCGGCATCATCGTCATCGCCGCCGTCGCCGCCGACGAAGCAAACCGGCGGCGCCGCGCATGAGCGCGACCGAGCGAGTCCCGGTCCTCGCGGCGCGCGGCGTCGTCAAGCGTTACGGCAGCGTCACGGCGCTCGACGGCGCGGATTTCGAGATCTACGAAAACGAAGTCGTCGCGCTCGTCGGCGACAACGGCGCCGGCAAATCGTCGCTCGTCAAGGCGCTCTCCGGCGCGACGATTCCCGACGCCGGCGAGATTCTGGCGAACGGGCGACCGGTCGTGATGCGCAGCCCCAAAGATGCGCGCGCGCTCGGGATCGAGACCGTCTATCAGGATCTCGCGATGGCGCCGGCGCTCGACATCGCCACGAACGTCTTTCTCGGTCGCGAGCTGCGGCGCCCGGGCATCCTCGGAAGCGTTTTTCGCGCGCTCGACGCGCCGCGCATGCGCCGAGAGGCGGCGCATCATCTCGAGGGACTCAAGATCGGGATCCGCTCGATCCGGCAGCCCGTCGAGACGCTCTCCGGCGGTCAACGGCAGGGCGTTGCCGTCGCGCGAGCCGTGTCGTGGGGACGACTTTGCGTCATCATGGACGAGCCGACCGCAGCCCTCGGCGTGAAAGAGACGAAGCAAGTCCTCGAACTCATCCGGCGCGTAAAAGCGCGCGGGACGCCGGTCATCATCATCAGTCACAACATGCCCAACGTCTTCGAGATTGCCGATCGCATTTCGGTGATGCGTCTGGGCAAACGCGTCGGGATCGCGCGACCCGGGCGCGAGACGATGGAAGACGTGATCGCGATGATGACCGGCGCGACAAAGCGCGAGATCGAAGAGATCAGCGGCTCGTAGCGCGGAATCTCGAGATCGAGCCGGCGCGAGCGATGACGAGGAGCCGTTCACCGCCCGCGGGCGCGATTGACGAGGACGCCAGCATCACGAGCGCGCAGTCGGTCGCATATGAACGCCGTCGAGACTCTCGTCAACCACGCCGCACCGGCCGGCCGGCCGCAGCCGCTCGCCTTTCACGACGGCATGCTGTGGGTCGGCTGCTGGGACGACGCGCGGCTCTATGCGCTCGATCCCGCGAGCTGGACCGTGCGCGAGACCGTCGCGCTCCCGGGCAAGCCGTATGGGATCGCACCGTTCGAGGGAGCACTCCGCATCGTCGTCTCGATCGGCGCCGACGACGACCGGTATCTCTATCGCTTCGTTCCCGGCGGCCCGCTCGCTGAGGCGGACCGCGTCGCCTGCCCGCAGCTCTCGGGCTCGCATCTCGCCGCGAACGGCTCGTCGCTCTACCTCGTGCAGCAGTCGAATCGGCGGATCGTGCAGATCGACGCGAAGGGCGAGAGCCTGCGGGAGATCGCGCTCGCGACGCGTTGCGGCGGGCTCGGCTTCGCGAACGGCCGAGCCTACGTGCTCGCCGCGGATGCCGATTTCGACGTCGTCGAGTTCGCGTCGCTCGATCTCGACGCGCAGGCGTCGACGCCGACGACGCTCGCGCCGATGGACGTCGAAGCGCGGGCGCTGGCGTATGACGGCACCGCGTGGTGGACGAGCCATCGCGAAACGAGCGAAATCGTTCGCTTCCGCGTCAAGTGATCGAAGCGACGACCTCACCTCGAACCGGCGCGAGCGTCTTGCTCGAGATCCTCGCGAGTGAGGGCGTCGAGTATGTCTTCGGCAACCCCGGCACGACCGAGCTGCCGCTCATCGACGCCATGCTTTCGACGCCGGACATCCGCTACGTCCTCGCGCTGCAGGAAGCGTCGGCGGTTGCGATGGCCGACGGCTACGCGCAGGCCGCGCGCAGGCCCGGATTCCTCAACCTTCATACCTCCGGCGGCCTCGGCCACGGCATGGGCAACCTGCTCAACGCGAGCATCTCGCAGACGCCGCTCGTCGTCACGGCGGGTCAGCAAGACTCGCGCCACGCGATCACGGATCCCTTGCTCTTCGGCGATCTCGTGAGCATCGCGGATCCCGCCGTAAAATGGGCGCGCGAGGTGGCCACGACGGACCAGCTGCCCGTGCTCCTGCGGCGCGCCTTCAAGGACGCGCGGGCGACGCCAACGGGACCGGTGTTCCTCTCGTTGCCGATGGACGTGCTCGACACGGTCACGGACGTCGCGATCCCGCCGCCGTCGACGATCGATCGGCGGTCGGTCGCGGGGTCGCTCGACGCGCTGGCCGAGCGGCTCGCGGCATATGCGCCAGGTCGGCTCGCGATCATCGCGGGCGACGAGATCTACGGCAGCGACGCCGCGCCCGAGGTCGTCGCCGTCGCGGAGGCGCTCGGCACCCCGGTGTACGGCTCGTCGTGGCCGTCACGCATTCCGTTCCCGACGGCCCATCCGCTCTGGTCCGGCAACCTGCCGGCCAACGCGCGCCAGATCGCCGAACAACTCCAGGCCTACGACGCCGTCTTCGCGCTCGGTGGCAAGTCGCTCATCACGATCATCTACACGCCGGGCCCCGCGGTTCCACCCGGCTGCGCCGTCTTTCAAATGTCGAGCGACGTGCGCGACCTCGGTCGCACGTATCCCACGGACCTCGCCGTCGTCGGCGACATCAAGGCGTCGCTCGCGGCGTTGCTGCCGGCGCTGCGCGCCGCGATCCCGAGTGGCGCGCCCGCCGCGGACGCACTCGAACGAGCGAGCGCCCGACGCCGCGCGCAACGCGGCGCGCTCGCCTCGGCGGCGGCGGCGCAATGCTCCGAGCCCGTCATCACGCCGCTCGTCGCGGCCGAACAGACGGTCCGCGCGATCGGTCCGAGCGTGGCGATCGTCGACGAGGCGATCGCGACGTCGCGCCACGTGCGCGGCTTTCTCGCGAGCGCCTCACCGACGCAATACTCGTTCCTGCGCGGAGGCGCGCTCGGCTGGGGCATGCCGTCGGCCGTCGGGTGCTCGCTCGGACTCGGCCGAGCGCCCGTCGTCTGCCTCGTCGGCGACGGAGCCGCGCTCTATTCGCCGCAGGCGCTCTGGACGGCCGCGTACGAGCGGCTACCCGTCACGTTCGTCGTCATGAACAACCGCGAGTACAACGTGCTCAAGAATTACCTGCGCGCGCAGTCCGGCTCCGCGTCGGCGCGCTCGGATCGTTTCATCGCGATGGACATCGATCGGCCGCCGATCGACTTCCTCGCGCTCGCCCAAGCGATGGGCGTGCCGGCTCGGCGCGTCACGGTCGCGAGCGAGATCGCGGATGCCGTCGAAGCCGGCATCGCGTCGCGGCTCCCGAATCTCATCGAGATCGTCATCCGTCCCGAATGATCGCATCGACGTCGAAGGCTCGCAGGACGAGCGACATCCTCGTCGCCGGCGGGCGCGGGCGCGCCTGACTCGATCGATCACGCGCCGGTCGGGTAGGAGCGAGTCATGAGCATTTCGGGAGCGTCTCGGACCGCACGGGTTCGACTGCGATGACGGCCGTCGCACAGCACGCCGAGCATCACGCCGTCAATCGTCTCGGCTGGCTGCGAGCGTCGGTGCTCGGGGCCAATGACGGCGTGCTTTCGACATCGAGTCTCATCCTCGGCGTCGCGGGCGCGCATGCGTCGCACGGCAGCATCGTCATCGCCGGCCTTTCGGGACTCGTCGCTGGAGCGATGTCGATGTCGGCGGGCGAGTACGTGTCCGTCAGTTCGCAGGCAGATTCGGAACGCGCCGATCTCGCACGGGAGAAAGGCGAGCTCGAAGCCGATCCGGTCGGCGAAGAACGCGAGCTCGCGGGGATCTACGTCAAACGCGGGCTCGACGACGAGCTTGCCGATCGCGTCGCGCGTCAGCTCATGGCCCACGATGCGCTTCAAGCTCACGCTCGCGACGAGCTCGGCGTCTCCGAAGAGACCGCCGCTCGGCCCATCCAAGCCGCCCTCGCATCTGCCGCGTCGTTCGCGGTGGGCGCCGCATTGCCGCTCCTGATGGCGATCCTGACGCCGAGCGCAGACGTCATTCTCGCGGTCGCGGTTACCTCGCTCGTGTTCCTCATGGTCCTCGGCGCGATCGGCGCCAAAGTCGGCGGGGCACCGATCTGGACGGCCGCCGTTCGCGTCCTATTTTGGGGCGCGCTCGCCATGGGCGTTACGACCGGGGTCGGCGCGCTGTTCGGCACGCATGGCGGCTAGGGCAGACACCGGGGGTGGCCTCGCTCGTAGCTCGGCGGTCGTCACCTTGCTCGACATCGCGCTCGACGTCGATTCAATGTCGTAGGCCGGGTCAGCGGAGCTGGCGAGCGCCGATCGCGAGAATAAAGAACGCGGTCGGCCATTGCCCGACGAAGAGCGCCTCGTGCTTCTTGCCGGCGGCCTGAAAGCCGAGCGAAGCGGCGATCGAGAGAAAACCGCAGACGAGCAACGTCGTGTGCAGCGTGTTGTTGGCCGTCTCTTCCTTGAGCTTCGAGTCGACGTTGCGAACCGAAGCGTTGAGATAATCTGCCGGTGCGGCTTTGCCTGCGTCGATATCCATGCGTTTCCTCCTGACACGTGAGGCTCGAGTCATACCCACCGATTCGCGTGGGCCGCGGCTCTGAGTCGCTTTACGTTCCGGCGGTTACGGCCTTGAGCTCGTCGAGCGACTGCCGGATGATCTCCGGGAACGTGTGCGTCTCTGGCTGCTCGGCGACCCAGCGTGCAAAGGCGACCTTCAGCACCGCGATGCCCGCCTCGGCGGTCAGGCTCGCCGCGACGTCGCCGACGCCGCGCCGGCGTAGCGCGTCGGCAACCATCGCGGCGAGCGACGCGAGCTTGATCAATTCCCGTTCGCGAAGGTCCGGATGCGCGTCGATGATCGCTTGCCGCTGACGCGCACCCTCCCTGCGCCCCTCGAGCATGGTGCCGAAGACGTCGAGGGCCGCGGCGACCGCGTCGATCGGCGAAGCGGACGCCGGTGCGCCGGCGACGCCGTCCGCGAAAATTCCGGTAAGCGCGCCCGAGCCCCCGAAGAGCACCTCGCGCTTATCGGCGAAATGCCGGTAGAACGTCCGCTCGGTGAGCCCCGCACGCGTCGCGATCTCGGTCACCGTCGTCTGGTCGAACCCATGCTCCGCGTAGAGATCCATCGCCGCCTGCTCCAGGCGTGCGCGCGCGTCCGGTTCCCATCGCCCCATGGCGACGATTCTACCTGATGACAACGACTGCAATGAATGCTACGATCGATGGCAGTTGCTGACATCAGTGATTCTCGGAGGTTCTCATGCGCGTCTTCGTTACCGGTGCATCCGGCTGGATCGGCTCTGCCGTCGTACCCGAACTCATCGGCGCGGGCCATCAGGTGGTCGGACTCGCCCGTTCCGATACCTCGGCCGCCGCCCTCGACTCGGCGGGAGCGGAGGTCGAGCGCGGCACGCTCGACGATGTCGACATCGTACGCCGGGCGGCCGTCGCGGCCGACGGGGTCATTCACTTGGCATTCAAGCACGACATGGCGTTCTCGGGCGACTTCAAGGGCGCGGCCGACGCGGATCGCCGGGTCGTCGAGATCTTCGGCGAAGCGCTCGAGGGGACCGATCGGCCGTTCGTGCTCGCCTCCGGTCTGCTCGGACTCTCGCCAGGGCGCGTCGCAACCGAACGGGATATGCCCGCTGGTCATCCGGACACCGGAATGCGGACACGAATGGAGACGGCCGGACTCACCGTCGGCTTCGCTTCCCGCGGTGTTCGCTCGTCGATCGTGCGACTCTCACCGACGGTACACGGCCGGGGAGACCACGGCTTCCTGGCCGCCTTGATCGGGATCGCGCGGGAAAAGCGGACGTCCGGCTACGTTGCCGACGGAGCGAATCGCTGGCCGGCCGTGCACGTCCTCGACGCGGCGCGCTTGTTCCGCTTGGCGCTCGAATCGGCGACGCCCGGATCGATCCTCCACGCGGCGGCCGAGGAGGGCGTCCCGGTCCACGCGATCGCGGAGGTGATCGGGCGCCATCTCGACGTGCCCGTGGCAACGGTTACCTCGGCCGACGCGGCGGAGCACTTCGGCTGGCTCGCCGGCTTCATCGGCATGGATGGTCGGGCGTCGAGCACGCTGACGCGCGATCAACTCGGATGGCAGACTGCGCAACCCGGGCTCATCGACGATCTCGACGCCGGCCATTACTTTCTCGAGGCGGCCCGAACGGTGTGACGGCGCCGAGGGCGGGCTAGGGGGCCGGCGCCACGCTTCGTGCCAGCGCCGGTCGTTCGGCCGAACTCGGGCGAAGCAGATAGAAAAGCGCTGCAACCACGACGTTGATGATCGCCTGCGTGACGAACTGTCCCGTCGTGATCGTGTGCGCGCCGACCAGGCCGTAGAGCGCGTACGCGATCCCGATCGCCTGTTCGCCGATCGGAATCCAGATGAACGCGCGGTAGCGGACAGGATCGACGGCCGTCAGCAGATAGACCGCTCCGAGCAGGAAGAGCACCATGCCGTACTGCTGGCTCATCGAGAGGAGATCGCCGGTCCAGCCGGTCTTCGGAGCCCAGCCGACGAGCGAGGCGCCGAGCGGCGACGCGAATGTCGAGAGCGCTGCGTTGAGCAGCTCCCAGACGCCCCAGAGGATGAGGAGTCCCTGAAGTGGCCGTGTCGATTTCATCGTGATATGAGCCTTTCGAGGTTGGCGCCGACACCCGTGGTTTTGCTGGCGCAGCCCGCGCATCCCGCGCATCCTGTGCCCGCGATAGACGCCATCGAAGCCGGTCGCGTTCGACGCGCGCGGACGAGTCGCCGCGCCGTCGCAACGACGTCGTTGAACGGACAAAGATATCGGCAGATGCCGCGCTTCCCGAGAAACGCGACGCTCACCGCGACGAGCGCCGCGAGACCGAACTGAAAGAAGTGGTGCTGCCAGGCGAACGCCGCGTCGAGCGGCGTCCGGTCGTGCGTGGCAAGCTCGGGCCGGATCAGCCAGCCGATCGGCATCCAGAGCACGAGTAGGGTGAACGTAACAGCTCGTCCGAGCCTCGCATCGAGCCGGAACCGCGGCCGGGCAAGCGGCTCGAAGATATCTTGAATCGTACCGATCCAGCACATCGTGCCGCAGACGAGATTCGAGCCCGCGACGCTGATACCGACGAGCGCGATCCAAAAGATGCCGCCGATCGCGAGCCAGAGCGGTCCGGGGAGATGCGCTTCGACGAGCGCGAGATTGACGAACAGAAAGATGAGCTGCAACAGGCGTCGTCGCCGCTCCGGTGAGATCGCTCCGCGGGTGACCGCCGTTCTCTCCATCGTCGTTTCCAGGATACGGTATGATTCGAGCACGCGCCGCGACCCAGGTCACGCGGCCAGCCCAGCATCGGAGTTCATCTGCGGATCGCGACCCTTCGCGCGACGCTCGCGCTCGTCGCAGTCGCCGAGTTCTCATGGAGCATCCTCTTCTACGTCGCACCCGCGACGGCACTCGGAGCGCTCGGCCGGACGGTCGTCGATCCGGTCATCGCGCGGCAGTATCCGCTCTACCTCGCCTCGGCCGCTCTGGCCTACGCGCTCGCCGCAACGAATCCGCGGCGCTATCGCGGCATCGCATGGGTCTGCATCGCGCAGCGTGGCGTGGAGCTCGTCGTCGCCGCGATCGATTGGCGCGTTCACGCGATCGCCGCGCGAGGCTTCGTCGCGGTCGCATCGATCGAGATCGTCGCAGCGGGTTTGCTCGCATTCGCAGCGCGCGGGCAGTCGGCCGAAGGATTCGATCGCGGCAACGTCGCGCGTGAGGATCGAGGCCTCGTACGCCTGCTGCGAGCCTTCGGCGGGCTTCAAGTCTTCTGGTTCCTCGCCTCGACGATTTTCGTGCAGCTCGGAGCACGACTGCTCTCATGGAAGCTGCAGGATCCGTACACGACGCAGCAGCAGGGCATCGGGTTGCTCGTGATCGGACTCGTGAGCCTGCTGGCCGCGCGCGACATCGCCCGCTATCGGGTGTTCGTTTGGGTGCCGGTCGCGAGCCAGCTCATCGGCGTCGCCAACGCGTTCAACGAAATCCACCTGGGTTCAATCACGTGGGGCGTCGCCGCAATCCAATGGAGCATCGAGCTCTCGATCGTCGCCGCGTTCGCCTATTTCTCGCGTCGCGTGCTGCAACGGACGAAAGCGCGATCCTCGCCGCGGCGCGACGCCGCTGATGACCGCACGGCGCGGGCGTCATCGTCGCGCCGATGATGCTGACGCCGCCCGAGGCGTTGACGATCGCGCACGTCGAAGCCGAGATGTCGACCGGAACGAATCCGCACGTGCTCGCGAATCGGCAGCCGGCGTCTCAGACGACCGTTCGAGGCAGTCGGCGCGCCGCTGCTCGATCCGCAGGGTCCTCGAAGGCGGCATCGATGCACGTCTCGACCCGCGCAAGAAACGACTCGAGCTTCGGTCGATCGGTGTCTCGGACGGAATCCGCGAGATCGATGAGGAGCTCGCGCAGTCGCTGCGAGACGTGGATCGATCCGCGCCCATACAGCAGCACCTCCTCGAGGGCGCTGTCGACGAAGTTCGCCCACGTGGGCTGCGGCACGTAGACGCGCGGCGCTCCGTTCGCGTCCCGGTAGACGTCGGAGCGAAGCGGCTCATTCGCGACGTCGTGCAAGAGTTCGTGAAGCTGGTCGATGACTTGAACGGCCGTCGTCGGATCGTTGATCCCGGGCGAAAGGGCCTTCGCGGCAATGTCGACGAGCTGTCGAAATCCGAAGAGAAGGTCCTCACGAATCGTACGTTCGCGGCCGAGCGAGATTTTCGCGCGGATCGCCGAGGCGTGCTTCTCGTCGATCGTCCCCGCGAGCCAGACCCGAGCGAGCGGCGCGTCACCCCGAAGAAAGTCACCGGGCTGAGGCACGATCTCATACACGGCATCGTGCTCGGCAGCCAGCTTGGCGAGCGCCGGCCCGTCGATGCTGCCGAGCACGCCGTAGTTTCGTACCCGCACGAGCTTTGCGTCGCCGCTACGCGGCGGATCGTACGGATAGGGATCCGGCCGCATGTTGCGCAGGCGCCGAAGCTCGCGCGTCGTCTCCTTCGCCGCCGTCTCGATGACCGAGATCGCGCGAATGCGTTGGCCGATATGATTGATATACGTCACGAACATCGCCAGGCTGAACCAGACGAGGCTGATCGCAGCGAACGTCGAGAGGCCAGGCACGAACGGATGGCTCGGATCCTCGCGAATCTCGCGCAGCACGAAGATTGCGAATGCGAACGTCGCGATAAACACGCCGAGCGACAGTTGAATGATCCGATCCGAGAAGAACGAGCGCATGACGCGCGGCGAAAATTGACTGCTCGCGAGCTGCAGTACGAGGATCGTCGACGAAAACACGAGGCCAATGAATGTGATCATCGAGCCTGCGATCGTCGACATCAGTTGTTGCGCACCCGACGGCGAACCGCCATAGACGAACCAAGCCTGCGTTGAGACGTCGAGCCGGCGATCGAAGATGGCGAGCCCACGCGATAGCGCGAAGGCGAGCACGAAAGCGGCAACCGGCACGAGCCAGAGATTCGACGCAAGAGCGTCGATGAAACGAGTAAGCCTGCCGCGCATGTAATTGCGACTCTTCCGGCTCGCGCCGAACGGGAACTGCTACGCGGTCATGTCGGTAACGTCGACGGTACGCCGGCTGGGTGTCGCCAGCACTTCGTCTCGCGCCGGCTCGGCCGGCTCCCGTCCCGCCGAAGCGCGACCCGTTCGCATCACCCCAGGCTTACAATGCGCTCAAGTCGGGCGCGAGGCACGATGTCGCCGCTTCCCGACGTGCGTTCGACGCTCTCTCTACGATTGGCATCGATTCGAAATCGGTTTCAGCTCTGAAGAGAACCGACGCGTGCTCGCGATCGACCTCCGGATCAGCGCGTTCGAACGGAGATTTCCGACGCCCCGAGCGAGCGCCGCAACACCTTATCGACGTAAAGGCACACTGCGAAAACGATGATGCCGAAGACCGGCAGCAGAAACGTGATGAGATAGGGCTCGAGTGCGGATCCGGTCGATCCTTCGACCGAAGCGGCCGCACTGGTCGTGCCGCCCCTGGTGACTTTTTCGGCCGCACCTGGAACTTGCGGCAAGACCGTTGTGGCGGCCAAAGAAGCGAGCGTCATGCTCGTGATCGCGATCGTCCCGAGCAACGATGCGATGAGAACGCGTAGTTTTGACATGCAGTTCTATGCCCGGAGAAACGAATCGAGATCCTCATCGATTGTTTTTTTCCCGCCGAACGACGTTCGCTTGGCGACATTCAATGATTGCTCATCAGCGAAAGTAGCGTGCGACGACGTCGCCCGCTTTGAGCGGCATCGGCACTCGAGCTTCGTGTCGACATGCGGCGTGACGCGACCGATGCGATACGTGCGCTGCTTGCGCACGACCCAGACCTGATACTCACTACCGGAGGCCGCGCTCGGCGCGCGTGTAAAGAGCAGCGCGTTCGACGTTGGCGCGGCCTGCACGACGGTGCCCTGCCATGCCTCTTAACCCACAATACCGTTGACGGCCCACCCTCGCTTCCGCTGCGAGTAAGCCGTGACGTAGAACGAAGTTCGCTCCCCAAGCCGCCGATTAGGCCCGACGGCTTCAGGAACTGGCGTGATCGCAATTGCTCGTTTCCAACCAAGTAAGGACAGCGAAAGCTGGGCGCGCCAATTCGATCTTCAGCCGCGAAGGTCTTCGACGCCGCCGTCGATTGATACGCGAGAATCCGCCTCTGTATCGTTCGCAGAAGGAAGCCCTCGTTCGTTCTTTGGAGTCAACGGTATCGGCCGGGACCTGCGTTGAATCACATCGAGGAGATGGTGAGTGATCGCGCTGACATCATAAGCGAGAGCATGACACAACGCACTGACGCAAAGATCCGCCGGCCGGACGCTCACAAGCTGTCGGCTCGAAGTGGCTGACGTGGTCGGGAAGCGGCGAAGTGCGAGCTAGGACTCGCCGACGGCTGCTGTGGTCGCTCGTCGCTTCGGCCTGTCTCAACTTCGCCCTCTGGGTGACGTACCCGCTCGCGCTCAATCATCAGTCCGAGCAAAAACGACACGTCGCCGTCTCGAAGGTCAACGTCGCAATGCTCCATATCGACCGGCGACGCGTTCCGAAGCGCCGCGCACGTCGACCGCCCCCGCGTCGAGTGCAGGCTGCCGTCGTTCGCGCGCCCGTATCCGTTCGACCCGCAAAGCGAGAGCCGGTCGTACCGAAGAAGATCGCCGTCGCACCGAGGCCCGCGGTACACCGTTACCCACCACGTCCGCACGTGCGACGAAAGCCGTCGTCACTGGCTTCGCCCCCGACTCCGATGCCGTATCATGGAGCCTCGGGCTCGTTGACGTTCATGCCGCATCACAACGGCCGCTTCCGTTTACCGCCGAATTGGGCGACACAAGACCTCGGAAACGGTGCGGCAGCCGATACGAGCCTCTGGCTCGACTTCAAGCATGCGAAAGGCGCGTTCGTACCACGCGTGTTCATCTTGCACTTGAAGACGACGTATCTGAGCGGACCATCAATGCAAGATGCGGTTCACGACATCACTGAAAGCTTGACTCCCGACGGTATCTCGGTGAGCGACAGCAAAGCGCAGCGCGTGTGCAACGGCACGCGCGACGGGTGGTATCTCGCCTACGCGCGGCCCGATGACGACCTGCCGGGTCAATACGAGAACATCATCTTTGTCGACGGCGACACGGTGTATCGGGTGATCTATTCTCGCCCGGATGGCCAAGCGGAGGATCCGGCCACGCGCGCAGCCCTCGACACGGTATGCCCGTCGAGCTGAGCGAACTCGACCGCTCGGCATCCTTGTCGCAGGGATGCAGGTTCGATCAGGGAGACGCCGGCGATGGGGCATCCCGTGGCTCGACACCGTTTTCCTCGCTTCGCTTCACGAGGCCAATATTTCGTACGCGCACGTCACTCATCTCGGGCATGCGATCGCCATTTGGGCGGTCTGCCTCATTGCGATCGTCGGCGTGCTCGCACGCCCGTTCAAGGTTCCCGAATGGATCTGGGCGCTCGGTGGGGCGACCGTCATCGCGGCGGCGCAGCTGCTGCCGATCGGCGGCGTTCTCAACGCCGTGTCCAAGGGGACCGACGTCTACCTCTTCTTGACCGGCATGATGCTGCTGGCCGAGATGGCACGTCGCGAGGGCGTTTTCGACTGGGTCGCGAGCCGTGCGGTCCGCGCCAGCGGCGGCTCGCGCACAAAGCTCGATCGTGTCCCGCGGAGTGGTGTACGAATGACTTTCGACGCGGGTCGGGTTCTCAGCCAGTAACCACAGCTGAGAGCCGGTGGATCTGATTGTCGCTGACGGTTTGGAGTCCTTCGAGCTGCATGTA